>SDBU01000403.1_pt1 | contig 61109 bp, 53 predicted proteins | sample 2277071 | NCBI WGS metagenome assembly SDBU01 (sample SAMN10397929, study PRJNA504765) | marine sediment metagenome | isolation source: marine sediment core GS08_GC12, 126 cmbsf | place: Arctic Ocean: Gakkel Ridge, Loki's castle | collected 2008 | reverse complement strand
CTCTAGAGAAATACCGTTTATTTTTATTAATCTTTCTATGTTCGCAAGAGTTATGCCCTCTTGTAAGAATATTTTCTTTATGCTGGCGGGGTTAGCCTTCAACCGTTCAAAAACTGAAATTCTTCCGTATAAAAACATGTTCTTCTGTGATTTAGCCATGGGATTGGCCTCATTTTCTCATAAAAATGCGAGCTATTCTTTCTTCAACCTTCGGATGAAGTAAAACAATCAAAAGCCCGCCTATGATATTGCCGATAGTTACCGGAATTAAATTATTGAAGATAGTAAAAAAACCGGATATAAATTCACCTTTTACCATAAGCCCTATTGGCAAGAAGTACATATTTGCCACAGAGTGCTCATAGCCTGATGCAACAAAAGCCATAATCGGGAAGTAGATTCCGAATATCTTACCAATAACTGACCTAGAAGCGATACACATAATTACCGCCAGACACACAAGCATATTACATAAGATCCCTCGGCATAGTGCTTCCATAAAACTCAACTGTAATTTCGTTTCAGCTATTTTTACCGCAGCAGCTCCCATTGAGGTCAGATCGCCAAGACGACCAAGCAGGCCTGAATTAAACACGAGCCAGACAATAATCATAGCGCCCAATAAATTACCGAAATAGACAACCAGCCAATTGCGCAGGACCTTGACGAAAGAATATTTTCGATAGATAAACCCTATCGTCATAAGGATATTGCCGGTAAAGAGTTCTGAACCGGGAATAAGTACTAACATAAGGCCAACGCTAAAAACGCTTCCTGCGAGAAACCTTGCCAGACCCGCATCCAGCGTCCCCCCGCTTAATACAGCAATTGCAACATTGGCGCCAAAGGCAACATATATACCCGCCAAAATTCCAAAGATGAATAGCTCAAATATCGTTGCGGTTGCTTTCTTTTCACCGATATCGCTTAGAGCCCTTGATATCTCTAAAGGACTTAAAAAAAGATTATTCACTTCTCATCTCCTTTTTCATGACACCTATTCATCCTTTTAATCCCACCCCGTATCCCTCTTGGTGGAGCTGACGGGAATCGAACCCGTGATACCAGACTGCCAGTCTGATGTGATCCCGCTTCACCACAGCCCCACGTCAGTTTTTAACCTTTTTTTGAAAGGGGAACATTAAGGGGAAAACTTTTTTCTAAAAAGTTGTCCCCTTAAACAAATTTGGGCGCAAGCCCAACCTGTGCTTGCGTTCCTGTGGGTCGAAGGCCCAAAAAGTTTCTCCACACTTTTTGGGGCCGAAGACCAAATTTGTTAGTGGTGCCGAAGGTGGGAGTCGAACCCACATGATCTTGCGATCAACGGCTTTTGAGGCCGCCGCGTCTTCCAGTTCCGCCACTTCGGCGCTTATTATTCCTCTATCCTCATCACAACAACGGTTATGTCGTCGTGCTGAGGTAGCCTGCCTTCGTATATTCTAACTTCTTTGTGTATTAAGTCAACTATCTCCTTAAGGTCTTTGGTTCTATTTGTTCTTACAATGTCAACGAGTTTTTCAGTGCCAAACATCTCGCGTTTTTTATTCATCGCTTCGGTAACCCCGTCGGTATAAAGAATAAACAAATCGCCTTTCTTTATCTCGATAGTATCGTCGCTGAAAGAACTTTCCATAAGGCCGAGCGGCATTCCTTCTTTTAAATCCAAAAACCGGGGTTCCTCCTCACCTTCCCTTAACATCAGTGTGGGCAGATGGCCTCCGATTGAAAAATTCAATGTCCTTTTCTCCATATCAAAAATGAGATAGGTTAGCGTGACAAATAAATTTGAGCCGCTCTCTTGAACTAATCTATCGTTTAACTTAAGTACTGCGCTTGATGCAGCGCCTTCTTTTGCATAAGACTTAAATTCGCTCACAACCTTTGCCATGTAAAGAGCGGCAGGAACGCCCTTTCCCGAAACATCGCCTATCATAACACCCGCTTTTTTTCTTGAAATATCAATAAAATCATATAAATCCCCCCCTACCTGACGGGCGGCCAGCATTTTCGCGTCTATTGCAACACCTTCTATCCTTGGCTTTGCTTTTGGTAAGAAGCTCTGCTGAATATCTCTGGCTATGGAAAGTTCGTTTTCCAGGACTTCCCTTTTGTGCACCTCAACTATATACTTCCTGAATGTCAATCCAAGATAAAGCACGGTTGAGGCAATTATGGGGTAGAAGATATCAATCCACAATCCAAATAACGCAAAAAGCGCTACTGCAACAAGGAAAAAAGAAAATAACATGCCGAATAGATATAAAAAACTTAAAAGCTTCCTGCTTTTTATGGTTGTGAGGAAAGTAATAATTCCCAGGATAATCAATATTGCGAGATTCGATACCCTTGAAACCCTTGATATGAATTTTTTGGAAATCATACTATTAAAAAGGCCGGCGTGAATGCCTACCCCCGGGTATAAAGATTCGAAAGGAGAAGGATGGACATCAGGCGCTGCAGTCGCGGTAATACCTATAAAACAAATTGTATCCTTAAGTTTTCCCAAATCTAAGATACCTTTTTCTCCATCCAAAGACGAGACATACGAAGTAAGTACGTCTATATATGAATAATGTCTATAGGTATCAACCCACCTGCCCGGGAAATTTATTATTATATTTGAATTTAAATCGAGAGGGATTTTAATTTTTTTATTTAAAGATATAAACTTTTGCTGAATCATCTTAATGGAATCTCCGGAAAACCCCAGAAAATTGGCCGCCGCTAGAATTCCTATATGAGGATATAATGTATCGTTTAATTTTATAAAAGGCGGGATTCTTCTAAACTTTCCGTCTATATCAGGAATAATATTTATGTGGCCTGTCCCTTTACAGGCAGATGACAGCTTATCAAGAAGCCTGGCCTCATAATCTGCTGCAAGAGGCATGGGCGCATCTTTTTTCTGGGTAATATCAAAAACATAGGGCATATAAACATTGCCGGCCTCTTTCACTGCCTTCGCAAATTCGTCGTCACCCTCTTTTCCTTCGCTGAAGAAAATATCAAAAATTATTTGTTTTACACCCGCATAATTTAAGGCTTTTATTAGGAGAGCGTGATATTTACGGTCAAAAGGCCAGCTGCCGATTTTTTTAATGGAATCGTCCGATATTTCGATAATGACTATTTTATTATCGACCCGGGGCTGAGGCCTGAGTTTATAACGAAGGTCCAGTGTCTGCAATTCATAGGCATCAAGCACCCTACTATAGGAAAGGCTTAATATGACAGAAATTAACAGGAGGGCCAAAACAACAGTTATAAGGTTCTTTTTAAATTTTGTGGGACGCATTTATTGTTAAAATGTATAATAGAGCCCTACGGTACAGATGCTCCCTGAATACTTTTCGAGCGGCTCATTGGATGTATTCTCTCTATATGAATAACCCGTGGCCAAAGTAAAAGAGGGCGTCAATTCGTAAAGAAGGGACACATTAAAAACGTAAAAATTGTCTTTTTGGTGCGTATTGTCCTCTGTAGATAACCTATCGTCATAAAGTTTCCTTGTATACGCAAAACTCGTTATGGAATATAATTTTTCTGTAAAGACCGCAACGATGGATGTCTTTGTCCTAAAGGCGTAATAGTCGTAATAATCGTAATATTGGTTGTTTGAATCATTGCGATAGATTTGGATGTTTTCCTTTATTTTAATAAAATCCCATAAATAGATACCTAGTTCGTACTCACCTGTATGACGTATGTCTTCTCTTAAGTCGCTCTTTTTAATATTACTCGGGCCATTGGCCTTTCTGTCGGTAAAATGCTTATATTCCAACCTGAAACCGCACCTATGGTAAAATTCTTCGCATATATTATTTTGCAAAAACGAGGAGTACTGATGAGATATATAGCTCCCATCTTCGTCGTAAGGGAAAAATAGCCATTCAAACTTATAATCAGCCTCAAATGTAAGGTAATCGTCTAAAAAATCCAATTCAATCCCCGGATTGCCCTCTATGTCAAGGAGGTTGTTATCGTTAAACCTGTAATATGTGATATTTGTTACATCTGTATCAAGATTTAACCTTACGTCATCTGTACAATGGTATGTAAGTTCTCCGGCTACGGAATTCTGCAAAAAGCCGTCTCTGGTTCTCGATGGGTCTAAAAATATATTGTTGTCGAATCCCTGAAGTACCCCGCCAAATAAATCCAGTTCTATTTTATTTTCTCTTAATTTTTGTTTTAATGGTTTGGTGAAATAGGTAATGAAGTCCAGTTTGTCCAATACATACGTAATTCCTAATCTGTCTTGGATTGTCTCATCCTGCGCAATCGCAAAATCACTAAAAATTAAAACAGCAATCAATATTATGAATAATAATGGCTTTAAAAAATTCATAACGCACCCCTTTTTATTATATTATTTTAAAATTTAATCTTTTATTACTCCTCTAGTCTTATCTCACGCTCATCTCACCTTGTATAATAGTCTTTTCCTCGCGCGTCTCTACAACTTTTTCACCTTTCTTTTCAACTATTTCTTCAGTCTTTTCAACGCTTTTCTCTATATTGTCTATAAGAAGTCCCCTTCTGGTAGATTTTGAACGCGCTTCGGATTTCAATATCTTATCCAGATTGCTCAACCACGAATTAAATTTTTCTATATCTTCTGCTCTGGCGGCTATCTCTTCTGATATCCTTCCGAATTTATCTATGTTTCTTCTAAAACCTTCTCTTACGCCCTTTTTTTCTCCGGCTTCATTTATAACATATATGTCATTTTCATAAGCAGCCGCCTCTGTATTGAGTTTATCTCCTTTTACGCCCAAACCTGTGCCGCGCGCCCCGCACACAGCGGTCGGTGTCTTTACTTCAAATTCGGAGCCTATGGGCATGCTAAGGAGTTTCGCATAAAGAGACGCTTCTATAATTTCGATTTTTTCTTTTTCTCTTAATAAAATAATTACATCCGAATTTTCAAAAATGCCTACGGAATTTTTTCTTCTGTTATCAAAAGCCAAATTGCATTGAGAATCCGGGCCGGTTTTTAACCTATCGCCTTCTCTCAAGGCCATTCCTATGCCTGCCTTAATCCAATCTACCCTTCCTTCAGGCAATACTTTTACATCACCTTTAATTGATATAATCTCGGCCTTATCCGGATATGCAAAACTAATTGACGAAATTAAAGCTAATGATAATAAGATAAATAAAATCGGTTTAAAATATTTAATCATGATATTCCCCTTTCTTACCTTTTTTTCTTCTTTTCCTTTCCTTTCATAAGCAACTTCCATGGGTGCTGCTTAATATCTTCGGAAAATTCATTAAAGTTAACGGCTGTCTGTTCCAGATTTTCCACAATATTATCTATATTATCTCTGTTCCCTTCTACGGTAATATTCAGATTATGGGCGAGTTTTTTAACATCGATGAGCGTATCGCTAAGTTTTCGGGATATGTCATCGGCCCTTTTCATAAGTTCCCTTGTCTGAACCGGATCTTCGCTTGCGATTACATCCCCATTTTTTACAAAGGGATAATCGCTGGTGCCCGGGGTGAGGCCGACATATGTATCACCGACAAAACCGGAGGTATCTATATAGGCAATTGCGTCCGAATGAATCTTTGCTTCTTTCTTTATCAATAAAACAAGTTCAACTTTTGTTTCGGGATTATATTTAAAATTTATTTCCTCGACCCTTCCCACTTCTATGCCGGAAAGCGTTACCACTGCGTTTTCTCTCAACCCACCTGCGTAACTAAAATGTGTCTTTAAGGCATAGGCATCTGCTACGAAGTCTTGAGTCCTTGCCCAAAGGAAAAAACCTGCGCATAATGCCAGAACTATAAACAGCCCTATTTTGATTTCATTTGTGAATTTCTTCATTTTTCCCTCCGTTATATAGATTCTTGAAAATTATATTCTTAACGCAGATAATCGCAGATTGCACGCAGATTAACGCAGATATCTGCGTTAATCTGCGTTTGATTTGCGTTAATCTGCGTTAAAATAGTAATATATTCCTCTATTGTTAGGCGGTCAATTGTTCCAAATAATCGTCCTTTTGCTGGAAAAATTTTATCGGCCCGTCCGAGTTCCCCGAAACGAACTGCCGAATATAAGGATTAGAACTATTTTTTATCTCTTCGCACGTTCCTATCTCGACAACCTTTCCTTCATAAAGCATGGCGATTCTATCCGCGATTCTAAAAACACTGTGCATATCATGTGTTACAACAACACTTGTTACGGAAAGGGCCTTTGATAAATCAATTATCAGTTTATCCATAACCGCCCTGACTATAGGATCTAACCCAGCGGTTGGCTCATCATAAAATACAATTTGGGGGTCCATGCTAACTGCCCTGGCAATCCCCACGCGTTTTTTCATACCGCCTGACAACTGGCTGGGCATAAGGCCTTCAAAACCCCTTAATCCTACCAGTTCCAGTTTCATCCTCACCATTATATTTATCACTTTGCTGTCGAGTTTGGTGTGCTCCCTTAATGACAGGCTTACATTTTCTCCGACGGTCATAGAATCAAAAAGCGCAGAACTCTGAAACGACATACCTATCTTCTTTCTTATCTCATCCATTTCATCTTCGCTTAATGTATCTATCCTTTTTCCAAGAAGGCTGACCGTCCCCTCATCCGGCTTTAATGTGCCTATCATATGCCTTAAAACTGTGCTTTTGCCGCAACCGGAACCGCCCATTATAACAAAGGTCTCTCCTTTGTAGATCTCGAGGTCTATGCCGTTCAGGATTTGCCTGTCGCCGAATTTCTTCTTCAAGCCTTCTACTTTTATTACTACTTGTTTTTCTTCCATCTCTATCTCTATATATTCGAGAAGTAAAAAATGCCCGTTAAAACACAATCAAACAAAATTATTAAAATAAAACTTGTTACAACGCTTACAGTCGTTGCTTTTCCTACGCCTTCTGCGCCGCCGCGCGTATTCAACCCCATATAACAGCCAACCATAGAAATTATTATGGCGAAAATGAAACTTTTTACAATACCTGTCCAGACGTCCATCCAGGCCATATAATCAAACGAAAAGTCAATGTAGCGATAGGGATTTAAGCCCAGGTTGAATACGCCAACCAGAAATCCGCCGGCTACGCCTATAATATCGCTAAAAATAGTCAAACACGGAAGCATGATTATTAAGGCGAGGAACCGCGGAACGACAAGAAATCTTACAGGGTTAAGTGCCATGGTTTCCATGGCCTCTAACTGCTCGGAAACCTTCATACTTCCTAATTCCGCCGTTATAGCAGCTCCTACCCTGCCTGTTACAACTAAAGCAGTAAGGACAGGGCCTAATTCTCTTGCCATGCTTACGCTTACCATGGCAGCAACATATATAGTTGCCCCTAATTTTGAAAGCTGATAAGCGCTCTGCATAGCAATTACAATGCCTGTAAAAAATGCTACAAAGAAAACAATAATAACAGATTGAATACCGACAAAAACCATTTGTTCAAATATGCTCTGCCTCTTGGGAAATTTTTTCTTGAATGGACCTATTGACAGCCAGTAAAGCGTCCGGAAAAATAAAACCGATACATTTTTAATGTGTCGGCAGGTTTCTATTACGATGGTTCCGATAGCCGCTAAAGGATTCATCCCTTTTTCCTTTACTTAAGCGAAACTGTTCAACGCTTCTTCTTCGTCATTGGATATATCGAAAAGTTTTTCCAGTTTTGTTATCTCGAAAAGGCTTCTGATTTTTGAAGATAGATCGGATAATTTTAATTTACCGCCGTAACTTCTTATATTCTTAAGCATTTCAACTAATGTCGCGAGGCCGGATGAATCAATATAACTTACTTCTTTAAAATTTATTAATATTTTTTCTCTTTTTTCGGAGAGCATCTTATCGAACACCTTCTTTATCTGGGGCGCCGTATTTATATCTATTTCTCCATTCATATGACAAACCCATACATTATTCTTTTGGTCTATTTTTATATTCATCCCGTTAGACCTCCCTTTATCCTGTTAGACTTTTTCAGAGTCTAACAGGATTTAATTTATTCCCCCGCAAAACCTCTCTTGAGGTCTAACGGGATTCATTTCATCCTCCGATTTTTGTACTCAAAAATTGTCTCGAGCCGCTCTTGTCAAGACTTGGCGGCGAGGGATAGTTTTTTCTCCATAATTAGGCGATTTCCTTTTTCATTATAGTCTACCTTATCCATTAATCTCTGCATAATATAAACACCCCTTCCGCTTTCCTTGTATAAATTTTCCACATTCCTCGGATCGGGTAAATTGCTAACGTTAAACCCGTTTCCTTTATCTTCTATGGTTACTTTTATCTTATCCCCCTCAATCGCATAAGAGATATCAACAGTTAAATTCTTATCGGATTTGCTTCCGTGCAGAATGGCATTTCTTACTGCCTCTTCTATGCATAATTTTATATCAAATAATGTATTATTGTCTATGTTACCCTTTACTTTCTTTATGTAATCAATAACCTCAGCGCTTACAACCCTGATATTCTTTATTTCGCTCGATATCTGCATTTTATTCTTACTGTAATTTACACCCCCTGGGTGTAAATTACAGTTTCTAATCGTTCGATTCCTTAAATACGCCCATTTTTCTAAACTTAGAATATCTTTTTTTTACCAGCTCTTCCTTGTCAACTTCCTCGAGGGCGGTTAGAGACTCGAGAAGTACTTTTTTTATATTTTGCGATGTTTCAACCGGGTTTCTGTGCGCTCCGCCTAACGGCTCTTTTATTATATCATCGATAATACCCAGATCAAACAAATCTTTAGCGGTCAATTTTAAAGAAGCTGCGGCATCAGGCGCCTTTGAGCGTTCCTTCCATAAAATCGCTGCGCAACCCTCGGGAGAAATTACAGAATAATACGCGTTCTCTAAAACAAAAACCTTATCGGCGAGACCAATTCCAAGCGCCCCTCCGGAACCGCCTTCGCCTATAACAAAAGCAACGATGGGAGTTGCGAGAAGCGCCATTTCTCTCAGATTGTAAGCTATTGCCTCCGCTTGTCCTCTCTCTTCAGCGCCTATCCCTGGGTAGGCGCCGGGTGTATCTATAAAAACAACTATAGAGAGGCTGAATTTTTCGGCTAATTTCATAATCCTAATCGCTTTTCTATAACCTTCGGGATGCGCGCTTCCAAAATTTCTGATTAGGTTCTCCTTGGTGTCCCGCCCCTTTTGATGGCCTATAACTACTATACTTTTACCGTTAAATTTCGCAAATCCGCAAACCATGGATTTGTCATCTGCAAAATGCCTATCCCCGTGCAGCTCGATAAAATCCGTCATAAGCATATCTATATAATCCAATGTATAGGGTCTTTTTGGATGGCGGGCAATTTGAACCCTCTGCCACGGCGTGAGGTTTTCAAAAATTTCTTTTTTGACTTTTTCAAGGCGGCTTTCCAGTTTTTTGATTTCGCCTGAAAGGTTAATATCCTCTCTGGCGGTAAAGGATTTAAGTTCTTCGATTTTGCGCTCTAATTCCAGAATTGGTTTTTCAAAATCTAATCCGGTTCCGTTCACCCCGTTAGACTCCTTCCAACCTCCCCCGTCAAACTCCATTATTTCTAGGAGTCTAACGGGGTTCATAACTTAGTCCACAATTACGACTGCTGCGCCGCTTGGGACGATTGCGTAAAGTTCCTCTATATCCTCATTTAGCATACGTATACAGCCTTTAGTAATATGCTTGCCTATTGAATCCGGGTCATTAGTGCCGTGTATACCGTAGCCGGCAACCGAAATACCCATCCAGTACTTACCGAGTTCATACTCCGGGCTATCCGGCGGCACAACCGCCCCTACTTTATACCATAGGGGGCTTATGAGTTTTTCTTCGATTTTAAATTTACCTACGGGCGTAGAATTGTTAATCCCTGTTGAAACTCTATACGTCTTCATTATTTCATCTGATTTCTTTAAAAAAAGCAGGTTCTGTGATTTGTCAACTAATATGCCGAACTTTGCTTTTGTAACTTTAAGGGTTCTTTTGGGAACTATTATATCGCTTTTTAAATCGTTGCTTTTCTTTAAAAGCTCTACGGTCGTATTATAATTCTTCGCAATCTTGCTCAATGTATCATTGGTCTTTATTTCATATTGGAAGCTATCTTTGGTGATTATAGACGAGAATAGAATTTTTATGTTAACGCTTTCCAGGTTGCTCTGGATTTTAGATATAAACTTTGAATTTGGAAAATCTTCTATTATCTTTTTGTAATGATTCCTTACTAATTCGAGTTTATTTTTCTTTTCGCAAATCTCAACCAGTTTAAGAAGCGCGTCTTCTTTTTTCTTTGGGTCTAGTTTTTGAGCGGCTATTATTTCGAATGCCTTCATTGCTTTGTCAAAATCTTTTTGTGAATATTGAATCAATCCATACTCATAAATGGTATCTACTCTATCGGGTGTCATCTTTAGTTTGCGAAAAGATTTCTTTATTATGATATTTTTTATACCAAGTACCGCCATTAGGATAATTATAGATGCGCACAAAACGATTGCTATCAGTTTCTTATTCATGGTATCAGTTCCTTATTATAAGTATTTCCAATAAAAAAGAAGCGTTACAGAAATGCCTACGACTATGCCCGCTATAACCTGTATCGGCGTATGGCCCAAAAGCTCTTTAAGCCTATCCTCCTGTATTTTCTTTTTCCAGTATATGTCGTCTAAGATTTTATTTAAAATTTCAGCCTGTCTGCCGGTTGCCCTCCGTACGCCTTGTGCGTCGAATATAACAATTATGGTGAACAAAAGCGCGAAAGCAAACATAGGTGAATCTACGCCATAATGTATGCCAACGGCTGTAGATATCGCGCTTACCGCGGCGGCATGGGAACTTGGCATTCCACCCGTTCCCACAAACCATTTAAAATTGAATCTTTTCTCCTTGATTACTCCTATTATTACCTTTATAGCCTGGGCTGTAAACCATGCCATAAAAGTACTAACTATAACCAGATGTTTTCCGATTACTAAACCAGGCGTCATAATGGGTAATATTATAATATAAGAGCATGCAAAGCGCAACCGCTAAGATTTGAGGGGAGAAAGGAAAAACAAAATTCTGTCCGCTGAAAGATTTTTATTCCCGTTCCCGGACTGGAATAAAAAAGTTTACTTAAACAGTCCGGGAACGGGAATAAAAATCTTTCTAAGGCGTCCAAAATTTCGTTTTTCCTTTCTTTTTGCGAGACTGAATAGACGCTTATTGTTAACAGGAGCCAAGAAGCGAATCCTGAAGCCGCATTAGAAATTTTAGCTTTTTATTGAAGGTTTTTGAGGTTTTCTTTGTAATAATATTTTAATACGAAAAGCACCTCTTATGTCCGAACCCACACTTTATGTGTGGGTGAGTTTAAGAGGTGCCCTCAAAAATCGAGATAAAAAGCGTTAAGAAATTTCGAGCGGCGAAGGATTTGGTTCTTGGCTCAGTGGACAGAAATCAGTTTTTTTCTTTTTGTCAGGACTTTATAAGGGCGAGGGTTTCTGAACGAGTTTTTTGGCTCTTTCTGAAAATACCTCTAACGGCACTCGTTACGGTAAGAATGCCTGGTTTTTTTACACCGCGCATTGATAAGCAAAGGTGTTCCGCCTCTACAACAACCATTACGCCTTTAGGTTTGAGTTTTTTCATAATACAATCGGCTATGTCTGTTGTGAGCCTCTCTTGAACCTGCAGGCGCCTCGCTAATATATCTACAACACGCACAAGCTTGCTTAAGCCCGTAACCCTGTTGCCTTTGGGTATATACGCAACATGGGCCTTTCCTATGAATGGGGCAAGATGGTGTTCACAGGTTGAATAGAGCGGTATGCCTTTCAATAGAATTATTTCGTCGTGCTCTTTTTCAAAAACAATCTCTAGTTCTTTTTCTGGATCTTTGTTAGTGCCTCCTAATATTTCTTCGTACATACGCGCTACACGCGCCGGCGTTCCTTTAATGCCGGGCCTTTTCAAATCCTCACCCACTGCTTTCAGTATCTCTTTTACCGCGCTTTCAATACGTTTTCTATCCATTTTGCTTTCTCCTATTTTCCGATGCAAAAATTCTGAAATATCCCCTTCAGCACATCTACATCTACCGACTTACCTACAATTAAACCCATATGAAAAATTGATTCCCGGAGATCTACCGCGACAAGTTCCAACGGCAAACTTTTTTTCAAAGCGAGCCCTGCTGATTTTAAATTCTTTAGTGCGGCCTCAAGCTCTCTTTTATGTCTTATATTCGTCAAAAAGGCGGCTTCCGGATGAATCACTTTACCTGCCCAAACCTTCTTCGCAACTACCTCCTCAACGAGACTTAAGTTTTTCTTTTTCAAAATAGATATTTTAATGACCTCTTCACCTATCTGTGTTTTTATTCTATCCAAATTTAATCTTTGTTTTAAATCGCTTTTATTTGCCACGATTATCGTCCTGTCCGGGCGCAGGCGTTTCATTATGTCCTTATCTTTTTTATCAAACGGCCTGCTTAAATCCAACATAAAAATAACAAGGTCTCCTCTTTTTAAATAGGCCTTGGTAATTTCTATGCTTTTTTTATCAATGATATTTTTGCTTTTAACTATTCCTGCTGTATCCACTATCCTAAGCGGTATACCTTTAACAGAAATGCTTTCCTCTATCGCATCCCTTGTGGTACCCGGTATATGCGTCACTATTGCGCGGTTCCTCTTCAAAAGTGTATTTAAAAGAGATGACTTGCCCGCATTGGGTTTTCCGCATATAACACACGTAATACCCTCTTTTAAGAGCATGCCTAAATTTTGTGTATCTAAAATACTCTTTAAACGATTATGGGATTGCCGGATTTTGAAAATCATTTCATTTTCTGAATATGCCTTTAATTCCTCCTCTGAAAAATCGATTTGCGCTTCTACGTGTTGGAGCATGCCTAACAACTTCTCTCTTTGGAGATTTATTTGTTTTGAAAAATCGCCTTCTAATTGCCTGACAGCAACCCCTAAAGACGCATCTGTCTTGGCCCTTATCACATCGATAACTGCCTCTGCCTGCGCAAGGTCAATCCTGCCGTTAAGAAAAGCCCTTTTAGTAAACTCGCCCGGTTCCGCCGGACGAGCGCCCAATCTCACTACTTCTTCTAACGTCTTTCTTAACGGAACTATGCCTCCGTGGCAGTTAATCTCCACTACGTCTTCTTTTGTGTAACTCTTCGGAGCGCGCATAACTGTGAGCAATACTTCATCGATTATCTCTTTATTTTGAATTTGGGATTTTACTATGTGGCCATAGTGAAGCGTATATGTTTTAAAACTGGATGGCTTTCTGCCGTCTTTTGACACAAAAATTTTATCTGCAATAGAAAGTGCTTTTTTTCCGCTTAACCGGACAATCCCTATGCCGCCCTCGCCTATTGGGGTAGAAATCGCAACAATTGTGTCGTGTAAATCGCTCATATATAACCTGTCATCCCTGCGAAAGCATGGATCTAAATATTAGATTCCCGCTTTCGCGGGAATGACAAAATGTTTCTTAAATTCCCCCACTAAATAAATCGATCCTGTGACCAATATTATATCACTAACGCCTGCTAAATCCTTAGAAATATTATATGCTTGCCGTATGTCGGGAGAAACGATTACGCCTCTGGCTTTAAGAAACTTCTTTATATATTCCGGCTTTGCTGCACGCGGATTATCTGCTTTGGTAAGTATTATTTTATCGGCCAAAGGGCTAAGTTCGTTCGAGATTCCTTTAATGTCTTTATTATATGAGATGCCCAAAATCAAAATCAATTTATTATAATTAAAATTTCTTCTAATTACCGCCTTTATCGCGCGGGCGCTCGCTCTATTATGGGCGCTATCCAGTATAACAGTCGGCTTCTCGCCGATAACCTCGCACCGGCCGGGCCATTTCGTTTTTGCTACCCCCTTAAAGAGGAGAGGTTTAGGTATATTATAACCTTTCAAAATTAAAATTTCCGCAATACCTATCGAAACGGCGCAATTGATTAATTGATGTTCTCCCAATAACGGAAGCTTTAAGTTTTTATACCTGCCTAAAACACCCTTTATATCAAATGTTTCTCTTTTTTTTGAATGCGAGAGGCTTCTATAAGTTATATCTTTTCCGACGATAAAAAGCTTCGAGCCCGATAGCCCGCATTTATGTTTAATGATTTTTGATACATCTTTATTTTGAGGAGCGCTTACACATTCAATGCCCTTTTTTATTATACCCGTTTTTTCGCGCGCGATATCAACGAGGCGCCTGCCAAGTTCTTCTGTATGGTCATAACTTATAGATGTGATGCCCGAGACTATCGGTTGAATTACGTTTGTAGCATCGAATCTCCCGCCCATGCCTGCTTCAAAAATACCAAAGTCTACCCTTTTCCTTTTAAAATAATTAAACGCCAGGAGCGTATAAATCTCGAAAAAGGAAGGTTTAAAAGCCGGGCCTAACCTTTTTCCCCGCCTATGCCCCACTTTCTGCAACTCATGTACGGGGTCCCGCACATGAGTTGTATAAAGTCGGGTGTAGGCGGGAAAATTCTCTCTTAACTCATCAACAAGTGACGCCAATTCTTTCTTTTCTATATCTTTATTATTTATCTTTAACCTCTCGCGCAAATTGATAATGTGCGGAGATGTATAAAGCCCAACGTTGAAACCGGACTCAGTTAATATATGCGAGAGGATAGAGGCTGCGGAACCCTTTCCCTTTGTTCCCGTAATATGTACAGCAGGATAATCGTTTTGAGGATTTCCGAATAAATAAGCCAGCTTTTTTATCCTATTCAGATTAAAGAAACGAATTTTTGAGGAAGGTGACTTTTCGTAATCATAGAAGGAATTTAGGTAACGGATAGCATCTCTGTAGGTCATTGTGTGGATTAGTGTCGAAAATGCCTTATACCGGTAAAGACCATTGCTATTCCGAATTTATCACAGGCCTCTATAACTTCTTTATCCCTTATAGAACCGCCCGGTTGGACGATGGCCCTTACGCCTGCTTTATGCGCCTTCTCTATTGCGTCCGGTTTAGGAAAGAACGCGTCGCTTGCGAGAACCGAACCTTTGGATCTGGAGCCTGCTTTTCTTACGGCTATAATAACCGAATCGACGCGGGACATTTGTCCGGCCCCTACGCCAACGCTCTTTGTCCCCTGACATAAGAGAATTGCGTTGCTTTTAACATGTTTTACGATCTTCCATCCAAAAAGTAGAGACTTTATTTCATCCTTCGCAGGAGATTTTTTAGTCACGACTTTAAGGTCTTTTTCGGTAACAAATTTTAAATCCATATCCTGGAGAAGCAAGCCGCCCACCACCTTCTTTAAATCGGTTTCCCTGGTTGTCTTTTTAAAATCGGGCACTTCCAGCAGCCTTAAATTCTTCTTCTTTGAAAAAACCGCTTTTGCTTTTTCATCAAAAGAAGGCGCTATAATACATTCCACAAAATCCGCTTCTTTTAACAAAATTTCGGCAAGTTTTTCATCGACTATGCCATTAAAGCCTACGACGCTGCCGAAGGCGCTTAACCTGTCGCATTCCAAAGCATCTATATAGGCCCCGCGTAAAGAGTCTGATACTGCTGCGCCACAAGGGTTTGTGTGTTTTATAATGCTTGCTGCCGGCTCGTCAAATTCTTTGACTATCTCAATAGCAGCGTTTAAATCTATTATATTATTGAATGATAGCGGTTTACCCTGAACCTGTCTTGCGTTGCATACTCCAGACTCTTGGGAAACGGGATCCTTATAAAACGCCGCTTTCTGGTGGGGATTTTCCCCGTATCTTAAATCCTGCACCTTTTCAAAGCTCAACTTCAAACTCTGCGGAAATCCCTCTGTGGACTGTGGACTATGGACTATGGACTTTAAATAGTTATATATAGCGCTATCGTACTGCGAAGTTCGCTCGAAAACCTCAACTGCAAGACTCTTCAAGGTCTCTTCATTCAACGAGCCGTTATTCGCTTTAAGTTCCTTTATTATATCAGCGTATCTGGCAGGATTCGTAACCACAGCAACCGCTTTATAGTTTTTTGCCGCGCTTCTTAACATGGAGGGGCCGCCTATATCTATGTTTTCTATTGCCTTTTCAAGTGTTACGTCTTTTTTGGCAACAGTCTCCTCAAAAGGGTAGAGGTTTACTACAACCATATCAATCATGCCTATATTGTGTTTTTTTGCCTCTTCCATATGAGATTTATTATCTCTCAATGCAAGGAGCCCGCCGTGTATCTTAGGATGAAGTGTTTTTACGCGGCCGTTCATCATCTCAGGGTATCCCGTATATTCGGAGACATCTTTAACCGGTATGCCTAAATCTTTTATCTTTTTTGCCGTGCCACCTGTGGATAATATTTCTACCCCTAATTCGTTAAGCACTTTTACCAGCTCCTCTATGCCTGTCTTGTCCGATACACTTATTAATGCCCTCTTAACTCTCATCCTTTTATTCCTCCTTTTCTAAACACTGAACCTAAAGTCTATAATATCCCCATCCTTCACTATGTATTCTTTCCCTTCCAATTTCAAAAGGCCCTTACTTTTTGCTTCGGTGAAAGAGCCGCACTTAATGAAATCCTTATAATTTATCACCTCAGCCTTTATGAATCCTCTTTTTATATCCGTGTGAATTTTGCCGGCCGCCTCAATAGCCGTAGTGTCTTTCGGAAGAGGCCATGCCTTTGTCTCGTCGCCTTTAACCGTAAAAAACGTAATAAGGCCTAAAACGTCGCGGGCCGTTTCGACGATCTTCTCCGAGGCCGGCTTCTCTAAGTTAAGGCCTTTTATAAATTCGGGCCTTTCCTCAACTTCCAAATCCTGAATCTCGGCTTCTATTTTAGCACAGAAAGCAACATTTTTTAAATCAATTTTTTTGCAATATGCGCCTATTTCATCCGTAATTTTGGAGTGGCTCTGGCCTTCTTCCAAATTTGCAAGTATAAAAACCGGCTTTCTGCTTAAAAATTGGTATCCGGTTATAACTTTCTCTTCGTCACGGCCTAATTTCAATTCCCGCAGCGGTTTGTTTAGATCGAGAGACTCCTTACAATTAAGCAGAGCTTTCTTTTCGATCTCGATATCCCTAGAAAGCTTTGATTTTAATTCTTTTTCTAAGTGAGGAAGCCTTTTTTCTATAATCGAAAGGTCAGATAGCATAAATTCGAGTTGGATATTTTCTATATCTTTTATATAATCCCTTCCGGAAAAAACGCCTACAACATGCATAGCTGCTTCTATCCCTTTAATTTCCTTAATCGAAGCTAAATTAAAACCCGGCAGGTCCACAAAAATAAGTTCTTCGCTTGTTTTTTTCTTGGGTTTAAAAATCGAGGCGAGCATCCTGAGCCTTTCGTCTTTAACTTTCACTCTGCCGAGATTTGGCTTTGATGAGTCAATTTTTTGAGAGCCGGTTAATGCTTTAAAAACAGTGGACTTTCCGCAGCCTTGAAATCCTACGATTGCTATTTTCATAAATGAGACCTGAACTTACGAAAATTGACAATTTTCGTAAGTTCATCTTCTTTGCTTCTCTTCTTTGAAGGGTCGAATTGTACCCCGCCCTTTGGGCGATGGTTTCACATTTACCCTGCCTTCGTCCAAAGGGCGGGGTAAATTCGGACAAATAACTTAGGAAAATTCTTAGAGAATTTTCCTAAGTTATGTCCTCATTCATAAATTTAACAAAAAGCGACATCAGTTGGGGTCCAATAAGCTTACCTAAAGAACCTTTTCTCGCATTCTCTTCCCCGAATGAGTCAGAACCATCAGGTATTATTCCATCAGTGCAAATCAGAAGAGGCACAGGATCAGCAGAGTGGGCTTTTAATTCACAAGGTGTAGAGTGGTCTGCGGTAATCGCAAAAACCGTATCTTTAAGAGACAGCCGCTCCAACAAATTCCCGAAGAAATATTTATCAATTAATTCGATTGACTCTAATTTGTCTTTAAATCTTCCGTCATGCGCAGGCTCATCCGGGCCCTTTATATGTATATACAGCCCATTGTACTCTTTTAAGGCCTCGATGACTTTATCTGCCCTCAAGATATAATCTTTGCCAAGGTCTTTAGTGGGCAAAGGTAATTTAACTATATGCATACCGGTAAGCATGGCTATACCTTTTTCCACCGGCATCTCAACAAAACAGCCTAATTTCAAATTAAATTTTTCGCATATATTCGGGAATTCAGGCAGTCTTTCGCCGGCGTCTCTGGTAAGAATAAGGTTTGCTATTAACTTACCCTTTTTTTCGCGTTTCTTATTTACTGGAGAATCTTCCAGGACAACGGTAGAATTTTTTAAAAATTCGCTTGTAAGGCGGGCTGCTTCTTTTGCCTCTTCCGTTTCTTTAAATTCTTCGGTAGGCTCGCAAATCCGGACTAAATTTTCGAAAGTGGGTTTGGCAACGCCGTATACGCCTTCTTTTTCGTAGGCAGGGTCTGTATTCGAAACCTGGCTTGAAAGTCTTCCCTCGTTTCTCCTGATTACCAATACCCCTCTATGGCCTATGGTATTTTTAAATTTAAAGGTTGCTCCGGTTAAGGCAACCTTTTCGTTTATTTCCCTGGATAACTCTGTTGCCTCTTCTGTAGAAAGGTCTCTACCCACTCGTCTATCTAAAATAACCCTTGTTCCTTTCTCTTTTGTAGCGAAATTTACTCTATAGGCGAGATCTCCGTCTCTTACTTCCAATCCTTCGGCATAACTCTCCAGCGGCCCTCTTCCGGTATAATATTTATTGGGTTCGTATCCTAATATGCTTATGACCGCAACGTCTGATTCCGGCGCTATTCCCTCTCCGACTGTATAGACGAATCCCAATTTACCTTTCGAGGCAAGCATGTCCATATTGGGGGTTTTGGCAGCTTCAAGGGGGGTTTTGTCACCGAGTTCCTTTATCGGCCTATCACCCAATCCATCGAGAACAATGTATAACAGCTTCTTCATTTCCATTATCCGCAGGTAGAATATCCGCACGAATTGCAGACATTGCAACCTTCGACATGGTAAAGGGCAGCGCCGCAATCCGGACACACCCCAACGATATTATTCAATTTCTTCTTAGTGATTATAGAAGTGGTGCTGCTTTGCAAATCAGGCCCTGCCTTCTTGCTGCCCGAACCCCTGGCCGGTTTCGGGCCCTTTTTCTCTTTTGCTTTTATAAGCCTTCGCTCTATGACTCTGGCTATGGCATCACTGCAGGAGAAAATTCTCCCGCCTTTTTCCCAGCTTGGATTGGGACATCTTATACCTTTTAACTGCTCGATTATTGAGTTTATATCTATACCGCTCCTTAAGGCAAGAGAAACGAGTCTTCCGATTGCCTCAAGTTGACTCATAGCACATCCACCGGCCTTTCCCATCTGCATAAATACCTCAAAAGGCAGATGCTGTTCGTCTTCGTTTATTGTTATATATAAATTTCCGCATCCGGTAGCTACCTTTGTCGTAGTTCCGGTTGTAACAGTAGGCCTTGGCCGCGGTATTATCTTAGAGACCTCTATTTTCTTTTTCAGATTATTTTCAATATTTAAAACCTGCTCTTCTCTTGATTTGTCTCTGTATATAGTAACTCCTTTACAACAAAGCTTGTGGGCAAGCATATAAACATTCCTGACATCGTCCACAGTGGCATCTTGAGGGAAATTCACGGTCTTACTTACGGCGTTGTCCGTATATTCCTGAAAAACCGCCTGCATTTTTATATGCCATCTTGCCGAGATATCATGAGACGTAACAAATAATTCCTTTACATCTTGCGGTATTTCGTCCATCTCCTTAATCGATCCCTTATCAGCGATGAGCTTCATAAGTTCCGGGCTAAAAAATCCTCTCCCTTCTGCTATCTCTTTAAAATATGGATTGACCTCAACCAGCCTCTCATTATCGAGAATCTTTCTTGTGTATGAAATAGCGAATAACGGCTCTACGCCGCTTGAACAACCGGCAATTATGCTAAGAGACCCTGTTGGCGCTATTGTGGTTAAAGTGGCATTTCTTAAGGGGCCTTCTTTACTTTTTCTATATACACTGTGTTCGAAATTCGGAAAAGCGCCTCTTTTTTTGGCCAGGGCGCGCGAGGTCTGTTTTGCTTTCTTCAATATAAATCCCATTACCTTCCTGGCTGTAGCAAGGCCTTCTTCGGAATTATATTTAATACCTACTTTTATCAACATATCGGCGAAGCCCATAACACCGAGGCCGATTTTCCTGTTAGCTTTTGTGATGTCTTTTATCTTCTTTAAGGGGTATTTATTCATATCTACCACATTATCCAAAAAATGGACAGCGGTTTTAGTAGTCCATGCAAGTTTATCCCAGTCTATTTTTCCGTCGGTAACCATCTTGGAAAGATTAATGCTACCAAGGTTACACGATTCGTATGGTAAAAGTATCTGTTCGCCGCATTGGTGAGTAACCATACCGTTTACAATCATAGAATGGGTAAGTGGTTCTGTAAGATCGTAAACTTCATTCATACCAACATATTTGATCGATAATATTTTATCGACAAATTTCTCTTCTCTATTGGGAGAATAGAACGATAATTGGTTGTCTTTATTGAATTTTCCAACTTCAGACTGTATTAGAACTTTGTGTTCCCCTATTTTTAGATCTTTAATTTGAACCCATCCTTGTGTTGTCATAAGCCGATGGTCACCAGTTGCAGTAAGTTCGTATCCACATTTCGTCGTCACTTTAAAAGTTGGTTTTATACCTGTTTTCCAAGCACGAGATATCGTATTCAGGCTTACGCCGGGTTTCGCCTGTACCATTAAACCGCCACTACTATTATTCGATTGGGCACATAGAGTATCTATTACTCGATCATCTGTAAGTATCCTCAACCCGCCATCACCATATTTCCTGGCTATATCTTTAATCTTCATCAAACCAAACTCGGTAGAGACAAAAGTATCACCTGTAACACATGGATTTGTCGATTCGTACTCGCCTAATTCAGGTGTCGGATTGAATTTGTTCATTCTATCCAAAAATATAATCCCGGGTTCACCATTCTTCCACGCCATTTTTATAATTAAATCAAATACTTCTTTTGCGTTGAATTTTCCAGCATGTTTTTTGGTATGGGGATCTATTAAATCATAATCTTCATTGGCAATAACTTTTTTCATAAAATCTTCCGTTACAGTGACGGATATATTAAAATTCGTGATTTCTTTATCGCTTTCTTTGCATTTAATAAATTCTAAAATATCAGGATGGTCAACCCGTAAAATTCCCATATTTGCACCGCGTCTAGTTCCTCCTTGTTTCACAGCCTCTGTTGCTGAATTAAAAACCTTTAAAAAAGATATTGGACCGCTGGCAATCCCACCTGTTGTTTTTACCATGCTGTTTTTAGGCCTTAATCTTGAAAAGCTAAAACCGGTGCCCCCGCCACTTTTTTGAATCATGGCCATATCTTTTATTGTCTCAAAAATGGAATCCATTGAATCGAAAATCGGTAACACGAAACAAGCGCTTAATTGCTGGAGTTCCCTGCCGGCGTTCATCAACGTGGGGGAATTAGGAAGAAATTCTAAATTGGCCATTATTTTATAAAATTCTTCTTCTGTATTTTGGAGACTAACCTTTTTGTCATAACGTTTATTGGCCTTGGCAACATTTTTCGCAACGCGCCTGAATAAATCTTTCGGAGTTTCTACAACTTCTCCGTTATCATTTTTGGCAAGGTACCTTTTTTCCAAAACCCTTTTTGCGTTTTCGGTTAATTTGATTTCTTCGTTATCGCGATTCATTTCGTCCTCCATTATTATGTACAAATGTCATCTATGTCTAAAAACCCATTATAGCACAAAAAGGGGTGCTGTCAAGAGAAAAATACCACATATTGTATTTCTAACAAAAAAGCACACTACGCATAGTAGTATGCTTTTAGGCAGGTTTTTGGATTTTAGGCCTTATTTTTTCTCTTCTTTTTTAGACTTTAGGGTATCTTTCAATTCACTTATGCCTGCGATAAGTGCTATAATTCCGCCGAAAATAAGGATAGCCGGGATAGCACCTCTTAATACAAACAACAATTCGTACGACCAGCGAATAACCAAAATAACGCCTGCTGCCGCAACTAATATACCTATGATAATACTTAATACCTTACCCATTTCTTCACCTCACTTTTTTACATCCGCCCAAATTATAACACAATCATAAAATCAATGCAACATTTTTTGTCTAAAAAATTACATATACAGAACGCCTATGCCATAAGCTTCTTGCTTCGGATTATCGATAATCTCGGTACAATTATATTTTTCTTTAATTTCATTCCAGAATTTCGGCACACCTCCCACATTTTCCGAACGTCCTCTAACAATATCGTGGAGGGCAATTACACCGCCTTTTCTGACCAACTCACTATAACGCTCAAAATCGGTCTTTACCCCTTCATAACTGTGATCCCCATCTATGAATAGAAAATCTATTTCTTCGGGCATTACCAAAGCATTCACTTTTTCCATAGTCGCCTTATCATGAGAATTTGCCCTGATTAAATGTATCTTTTGTCCTCTTCGGGCAAATGATCTATACAGAAAAGGCCTGCGCTTGGCGGAATACCCGCCGCCGAATTGACCTCCGGGTAAGTCAATAGTTATTATGGATGCCGTGACTGCGGCAATACGAGAAAATAAAAAAAGTGTTCCGCCTTTAAGTGTGCCTATCTCGATTATTCTTCTTGGCTTCATCTTATATAAAATTTTTAGCAATCCCAGAATTTCACTTCTGATTTGACTAGGGGCGATAACCTTACCGCAATCTTTAAAAACAAAATCAACCAATCTGTCTAAGGTAGCGTTCGGACCAATAGTCTTTGCTTTAAAGAAACAATATAGAAAATAATATTTGTTTACTATCTTTTGTATCTTTTTTCTGGCGCTTTTAACTACCATTTTTTTAGTTTTATTAAATAACTGAAAGTGCCGCCTTGTGAACAGACTGCAACAGGCGAAGAAATTGCAATAATTTTAAGCTGTCACAGTAAATCTCATCAAACTTCTTTTTCTTAAAAAGTATTTTTAGTAATACTTTTACATTAAACATGTTTCCAAAATGATACATATTGACCCCTGGATGATCCTTTGAAAATTTTAAATCGCTTTTGCCGGCTAAATAAACCCAGTTATTTTGATCGAGTTCTTTGCTTATTTTTTGTTTATGGGATTCTTCCAATATATTTTTACCTATAATAAATAAAATTCTCTTTTGCTTTCCCCACCTTGATTCAAAAATTTTTTTATTTTTCTCAAATTCATAATGATATCCTCCAAAGACATTAAAAGAGGTGTTCTCTTTATGATAGACATACGCTCCAAGTGCCCGTACACAAAGATACCCTTTTCTTTTGGCGCGCATAGAAAAATCAGTATCTTCGAAGTTACCCATTCCGTAAATTTCATCGAAAAGTCCTATTTCTTCAATTAGCGCCCTTTTTATAAGCATGCAAAAACCCAAAGCATTCATAAGTTCTACATATTTACCTGATTCTGGCTTAAGTGCACTTACATAATCTTCTATTTTCTGTCCACGGGCAGGCTTTTGGCCTAAATTATTGCTTGAAGGATTCACTATGCCGATGCCTGGATTGATTTGGAATATCTTAATCATCTCTGAAAGCCAGCCTTCGGTTACAATAGTATCATTATTCAAAATACATATATAATCCGCGCGGGATTCCCGCATGCCCTGATTAACCGCTTTAACAAATCCTTTATTTTTTTCGTTGCGGATCAGGATTATGCCGCATTTTGGATTATTTCTTTCAAAATCTTTTAAGAAATCTTTTGTTTTTTTCTCGCTCCCGTTATCCACTATTATAAGATTAAAATCAAAACGGGTATTTTGCAAAAGACTATCCAGGCATCTTTTTGTTGCCTTAAGTTGATTCCAGACAGGGATAATAATATCACATTTAGACATTTACAGATTCCTTTGTTTTCTCTTTCATGTGATCTGCGGTTTGTTTTATGAATTTATTAAAGTCGCGGTTCTCCATTTTGAGGTTGTAGTTAAATACTATGTCATATTTCTTATCACGCCTTCTTTTTTTATTTATATATAAATCCAGAAATAAGGCTAATTTCAATAAGAGTGGATGATGAACTTTCAATTTGATATTTGTATGCTGAAATCTATTACCGAGTTTACGAGGGCTCCAGAGATCAATGTGGTGTTGTTTGCGGACCAAATAAAAAATTGTATCTTCTATTCCATCCAGAACATTCTCATCTTCACAATCTTTACTATTTAAGATTATAACAATTTTCAGTGGTCTTCCCCATTTTCTATAGTAAATACGTTTATTTTTTTCGTGAAGTTCATTCCACTTCGGCCCTTTCAGGACTTCAAAAAACGTAATATTCCTATGGTGATAAACGTATGTATCAAGCGCCCTTAATGCCAGAAATCCTGCCTCTATTGCCGTAACAGAATAGTCCGCATCATCAAAATACGCAAGGCCGTAAATCTCATCGACCTTGCCTATTTTTTCTATAACAGCCCTTTTAAAAACTGCAGAAAATCCACGGCACCAATCTGTTTCTATAAACCGTTTTTTGGTTTTTCTTTCTAAAATAGCATTATATCTATCTATAGAAAGGTTTTTTGGCCTTCCTTCCCAGGTTGGATTAATCATACCGAAGTTTTCCTGTAACCGGAGAATATTTATCATCTTTCTAAGCCAGCCGTGCGTTACAACAGTATCGTCATTCTGGAAACATATATAAGGGGCGGTAGAAAGCTCTATTCCCTTATTCAGGGCCTTAACCCACCCTATATTGTGGTTATTATTCACAACGGTAAATTCTACATTTTTATTATTTTTTCCCGTATGAAGTTTCTCCTGATGAAATTCTACGGGATCCCGCCTTTGGCGGGATAGATTTTCGAGAAATCTTCTTGTATCCGGATTTTTTCCGTTATTTATAATTATAAGCCGATAGGGCGTATCTGTATTTTTTATTATGCTCTCAATACATTTTTTTGTGAATTCATATTGGTCGCAAACAGGCAGGATAATATCGCATTTCATGTCTCTGGATAGGGTACCTCTTAGTGGTCTCATTATGGCTTTTAGCGCATCTTTGGGGTCATTCTTAAAATCAATGATTTCGGAGGGACACTTCTGAAATCGGCATAATATATTTAAAAAAGTCCTTAATTTTGGCTCCGCATAAATAACCGTATCGTATCTTTTTCTTGATTTAGTTCCAAAAGACCTTTCCAGGATTCGTGCTGCAATTTCTAAGAGTTTAATACTTTTATTCAAATAATTAAATTTTATATTCTGATGAAGGGGGAAATTCATCTTTTCTTTTATGTCATCTATTCTTTTCTTTGCAGTTTTATCGCCGAATATCAAAAGATTTACCCAGCACCATTCTCTTGCTAAAAAAAGCGCCGATTTTAAGAAATTGGTTATCCTCTCATCTTCTACCTTTTCTAATATAGAAAATATAACTGCTATGCGCAAATGTCTCGGCCATTTTTTAAAATATTCCTTCTCTGAATCAGACTGTATCCTTTTCCTTTCTCCCATTTTATTAAATGATGTGTGTTCTCTATGATAAACATACGATGAATATACGCATACGGATCTATAGCCGGCATTATGGGCCCTCATAGAATAATCCGTATCATCAAAACCGCCTATGCCGAATCTTTCGTCTAAATAACCTATTTTATCTATAATCTCTCTTTTGATTAACATCGAGAACCCCTGACACTGGTTCATTTCCATATATTTACTTTTATTGGAAGAAGAAACCATTTTTGCATATTCGTTCACCGATAGGTTCCGCTGGATATGACCGTTACAGAGAGGATTTGATAGCCCTGTATCCGGGTGTCTTTCGGCGAATTCCACAAGCTCTGTAAGCCATCCGATGCCTGGCATGGTATCGTTATTTAATATACACACGTAAGGGGTTTTTGAAGCCTTGAGGCCCTGATTTACTGCCCTGACAAAGCCTAAATTTTCCTCATTTCTAATTAAATTGATTTCGGTTTTTTGAATTTGCTTTAGGTTTTCGAGATAATTTTTTGTCTCGAGGCCGCTGCCGTTATCTATCAATATCAACCTATACGGATAACGTGTGTAATTTAGGATATAGTCTATGCAAGATTTCGTAAATTCTAATTGATTCCATATCGGTATGATGATGTCGCACTTCATATTATACTTTCTATAAGTTTTGTTACAGCATCGAAAACTTTATCTTCAGAAATAGAATCTAAACAGATTATTTCATCGCACTTTTTATACTTAAATTTGGAATAGCAGGGTTTACACTTGCTCCGGTCACTTACTATAATATGCCTTGATGTGTTGGGAGAATAGGGGCCGTAAATCTTTTCATCGACCGGCCCAAAAATAGATACGGTCGGCACTCCAAGCGCAACCGCAATATGAAGAGAACCTCCTTCATTACATAAAAAAAGCCTGCAATGTTTAACCAAAGACATAAACTGTCCAAGGCTTGTCTTTCCGCCTAAGTTGATAACCTTATTATGTATAACCGATTGTATATTATTACACAATCCTTTTTCATCTTTATCACCGAATAAAATAATAGATATATTGAAATTACCAATCAGCCTATCTATTACATGCACAAATTTTGAAACAGGCCATCGGCGATATCTTGCGTCTTTGCCCCAACTTTTACCTCCTCCGGCAACAACACCTAAAATAAATTTTTCGTTTAAGTCGAATTCTTTGATAAAGCCATTAGCCCATGCATCATCTTCCTGAAAGGTAAAGGCTTCTGTAAAAATGCTTTTTTCTGAGATATTTATATTAAGTAATTTGAGAAGATCTAAATAATGCAATACAACGTGCTTCTTTTCAAATCCCTGTAAATCTAATTTATCTGTTAAAAACCTCCCTCGATTTCTGTAATTAAAGCCGATTCTTTTTGGTATTCCCAAAAATTTTCCTATGAAGGATGCCTGGTAATTTAGCGATAAATCTATCATTAAATCTGTCTTAAAAGATTTTATCTTTTTTAAAAAACCAATGAATTCCTTTAGAAATCTAATTTTAGAACTTTTCGCTAAATTGCGAAAATAGTCTTTTTCAAATATAATAATTTCATTTAAATGGGGGTTATTTTTTAAGAGATGATACACCCTTTCATTGCATATATAATTTATTTTGGCTGATGAAAAATACTCAGTCAAAATCTTTATTAGAGGGGTTGAAAATAAAACATCCCCTATCCCAAATGGATTCACCACTAATATATTGATCTTATGTTTCATTTCTGAATGTTATATTATTCAGGCTTATAAGTACCGCGACAGCAAACCAGAATAATATAATAAGAGGCAGCGAGTGCAGGTTGGTGTCAAAAAAACTATGGATTAGAAATGCCAGTATCCCTGATCCAATGCCGAGACAAAGCGCATTGCCAAATTTGTTACCCATTCTCCGCACAGTTCTAATGCCCGCCATAAAGGCCTGGATAATAATAAGAAGGAAGAAAGACAGGCCGACAATTCCGGTGTCTGCCGCAATTTGTAAATATCCGTTATGCGCATGACTTCCCCTCAAACCTTTAAATTCATCATTTCTAAATTCCTTGAATTTAACAAAAAACGTGTTAACACCGTTTCCTATAATCGGATGCTCCTTAAGTATTTCAAATCCCGTCTGCCACATACTGAATCTGTCTTTCATGCTTGATAATCCTACAATATTTTCGACTTTATCCTTAGGCAAAAATGGTACGATAAGCATTATGATTAAAATGACTAAAATTAACATTTTCTTATTTTTTAGAAAAAGTATTAAAAAAAGCGATGTAAAAAAACCAATCCATGCACCTCTTGTATTTGCCAAAAAAAACAAAAATAAAAAGGGGAATAAAGATACTCCTAATATTAACTTTGTGCGTATACTTTTCACGCCCCATGCAAACAAAGATAAAAGCGGCATAAGAAGTATGAGCATCCATGCCGACAAATCGTTAGGAAAAGGAAATGGGCCCGTAGGAAATCCTGGAAAAAGCGGCCACATTTGGTCCGTAAGGGGTGCATAGCCAAAAGATGGATAAAGACGAAATAAATCGTAATGACATACATAATATTGAATAAATCCATCTATAGAAACGATAACTATAGAAATAAGGCCGATTTTTAATATATTCTTTAATTTCTCTTCGGTGTTTACTGTTTCTATTATTATAAAAAATAATAGAATGTGCTGTATTGTTTTTGAAAACAGGGCCCTTATACTTAAAAAAAGATACGGCGAATTAAAAATAGAAATTATACTCGCCAGTAAAAACCCCAGGATTGCGAAATTCAAGGAAGTGGATTTTAACCTGAAATCTTTTATAAGTATCTTTTTTGTAATCCAGGCCGATAGAGCTATTGTAAATGTGATTTCGATCATTGATTTGGAAAGCGGAATGCAGAGTAGCATTATGTAAAGAGACCATTCTATGGTTTTGTCTAAAATATTTAAAATTGTCTTTTTTTTATCCATTCATGGCCTGCCTTCGTAATTTCGCGCTTCTCAATCTCTTAAGCGCTAAATAAATACCAAAACTTACGATACCTGCGGTCGTAATTACAAGTAGCGTTACGGCTATTGGCACAGGTAAAATCGGTATTAAAAATGCGCTAAGGCCAAGTAACATAGAGATTGTGTATATTAATAAAACAGTCCTTTTCTTTCTAAGGCCCATTGATGCTAAAATATGGGATGAATGATCTCTGCCGCCAACAAAAATAGACCTTTTTTCTCTGATTCTTAAAAAAGTCACAAGCATTGTGTCAAAAATGGGATAACCCAGAATAAGAATCGGCAAAGATAAGGACAGGCTTATCTTATCAGTTTCCCATGTCCCTAAAACGGCTATACACGCCAATAGAAATCCCAGAAACATGCTGCCCGAATCTCCCATAAAAATCTTTGCTTTTGGAAAATTGTGTCTTAGAAACCCAAAACACGCCCCGGCTAAGGCAAATGATATCGTCGCCACAAACATCTGGCCATTCCTCCAGGCTATTAATCCGAAAAATAAAGCCGAAATTCCGGCAATGCCGCTTGAAAGCCCATTCAGATTGTCTAAGAGATTAAACGCATTCGTAATGCCGATAATCCAAAGCACTGTAAATATTAACGATAGATGATAATATTGAATAGTATCTACTTTTATCCCCATGCGGATTACAATAAGTGCGGCAATAAATTGGCCCGCCAGTTTGAGATTTGGCATCATGCCCAATCTATCGTCAATAAGGCCGAATATTATCAAAACCAATGCCCCTAAAAAGATAGGGATGAGCATCTTCTCAGATCTCGTAGTAAGCAAAAGACTTGAAAAGAAAGAAAAAACGATAGCTAAACCGCCCAGTAAAGGCATTGGCCTTGCATGGGATTTCTTTTTCGACTGGGGATGATCAAAAAAATTCAGCCTTATTGCTATTAATCTAAAAAGTGGAGTTATAAGATATGCCAAAAAAAGGCTGATTAAGAACGCGCCTGCTATGCTAAAGGATGAATATAACTGGTCATACATATTCAAATCTCATAATGTGCTATAACATCTTTCAGGATATCATTGATTCTATATTGCGGTTTAAAACCGATTAGTTTTTCTATTTTAGAAATATCCGGTTTTCTGTGCCTCATGTCTTCAAAACCTTTTTCATATGCCTTCTCGTAAGGAACATGAACTATTTTGGATTTAGAATTTGTCAACCTTTTAACTTTCTCTGCAAGTTCATTTATCGAAACGGGCTGAGGGTTTCCTATGTTAAAGACTTCTCCAATCGCTCTTTTGTCATTAGCGAGCGAAATAGTCGCTTTTATTGTGTCTTTCGCATGAATAAAACATCTGGTCTGCTTCCCGTCACCATAAACGGTTATAGGCTTATCCATAAGAGCTTGCTTAACAAATCTTGGAATAACCATTCCATATCTTCCTGTCTGCCTCGGGCCGCAGGTGTTAAAATACCTTAAAATAACTATCGGTAATTTCTTTTCTCTATAATAGGCAAGCGCAAGAAATTCATCGAGCGCTTTGGTGCAAGAATAACTCCACCTTGATATTGTTGTTGAGCCTAAGACCCTATCATCACCTTCTCTGAAAGAACGTTTGCCGGGTCGATCTTTACCATAAACCTCAGAAGTTGATGCCAATATCACCTTCTTCTTCCCTAAAGAGTTTGCCAATTCTAAAATAATCTCAGTCCCTCTCACATTCGTTTGAATAGATTCCAACGGATTGTTTATTATATATTTTACCCCTACAGCAGCTGCCAAATGATAAACTATATCGCACTTTTTTATAAAACGCCGCATCAAATTTTCATCCATAATAGTATCAATATAATAGGAAAATCTGGGATTCGATTTAAGATGCTCTATGTTCTCCATGCTGCCTGTTGAAAGATTATCTATGATAACAACTTCCTGATTCCTTTTTAAAAGTCCCTCTGCTAAATGTGAGCCTATAAACCCGGCTCCGCCTGTAATAAGATTCTTCATATCGTTTTCCCTTTTCTGGAAAGTAATTCTTGATATAATAACTCTAAGTCATTTACCAATCTCTCCTTGGAATATTTTTTGATAACAGAAATTCTCCCTTGTCTTCCAAATTCTTTTCTTTTTTGGGGGTCATTCAAAAACGAAGTTAATTTAGCGCAAAAATCATCGATGTCTCCAGGTCTTGCTAAAAGACCGTTCACATTTGTTTTTACCAAATCTTTGACCCCGCCTACATTAGTCGCTATAATAGGCTTTCCCGCTGCCATCGCCTCAATCAAAGAAACCGGCGTACCCTCATTGAGGGACGTTAACGCAACAATATCCAAATCCGTGTATACGGAGGCTAAATCCTTTGCCCAGCCGGTAAATATGACATCGTCTTTAAGCCCTAATTCATATGTATAATCTTTTATTTGTTCTCTTAACTCTCCGTCACCCACTATGATAAATTTAACCTTAGTGTTCGGAGAATTGGTTTTCATCTTCTTTGCAATATCTAAAAACATCCTGTGATTTTTAATCGGAACAAGTCTTCCGATTATCCCGACAAGTAACATGTTATCGTTTATTCCGAACTTTTTTCTAAAAATACCTTTTAAATTTTGACTATTTAAAAATTCTTCAAGCTCCAGGCCTAACGGAATAACAACACAGTTTTTGTCTTTTATAACCCGACGCCTTTTAACTATATCATCTTTTACGGTTTCACTAACTACGATAACCATATCAGTAAATAACGCCAAAAATCTTTCTACAAATAAAAATATCTTCGATTTTATAGGGCTAAAATAGCTGTCGAATACATGCCCATGAAATGTGTGCACTTTAATAGGTACTCCATTAAGAATAGCCGCAAGTCTCCCTAACGCCCCAGCTTTTGCTGTGTGCGTATGAACTATATCCGGCTTTTCCTTTCTTATTATAGAATATAATTTAGAAAACGCCTTTATATCCTTATAAAAGGATATTTCTCTCCCAAGTTCGGGAATCAATAAGGGCTCCACATTTTTATCCCTGGCAAAAGAGTGCATATCACCCTCATATTTACTAACCTTGCCGCATATTAATATATCTTCATAGCCATCTTCATTTAAGCTGCTTGATAAGAGTATTGTGTGAATAGCCGGGCCGCCTATATTAAGGCGAGATATTATTCTTATGATTTTTTTCTTGCGCATAACTAATGTTTTCCTTTATTGCCGCTGCCCTCCAGTCGCTTTCCACTCCTGCAGGAAATAGCAATATTTCTCAGGCACGTATTTGATTATTCATTTTTTTGCAACAGCAATCAAGTATGTCGATATAATTTTTGGCCGATCCACCCCATTCTCCAATAAATAGATAAATGATAAAATCCTAAACCATAGCTTCCGTAATAAAGACCAGATCAAATATTTCAGCCTTGGTCGAAATAAGAATCTCTCCCCATGAATGTTTATCTCAGAAAAACCGGCTACTCTTAATGCTTGTTCTAAAGATCTTTCCGTAAATCCTATACTATGGGTAAAGTCAATATATCTCATAAAAGCCGCTGAGGCAGCTGCCATATTCTCTGTTGTTATGACAATTCTGCCGTTATTTTTTAAAGCCTTCCTTATCGCCGCCAGATACGATAATATCTTATTTCTTTCAAAATGCTCAATAACCCCGCTCATCGTTATTAGATCCCAAGTCTCGTCTTGCTTAGCCAGGTAGTCCTCAAGATCAGATATCCGCTCGGCTTTAATACCAAGCTTGTTTGTTGTTTCTATCTGTTCAAAACCAAGATCCACCCCTTCTACATTCATATATCCCCTCTGTTTCATCATATAAAGAAGTTGGCCGAAGCCGCATCCTATATCCAGAATCCTTATCTCTTTATTTTTTGGTAAAAATCTTAAAAAATGGGTCTCGTACCCCTCTATCATTCCTCTACTGATATTTTTTTGTGACATCTGGTAATTTTCAAAAAATTTATTCATTTCGAGCACATTTTGTAAACTGGGATCACAACTGACATGAGTCCGCTCATTTTGCTCTCCACTTGTTTAGTTTGAAAAATAACACCTTGGACACAGTACTCTCGCAGAAATATAAGGTTATGGGTCTAAAAATTTTATTTAAATAATTGGTTATCTTTAATGAGCGTAAAAAAATATATTTTGAAATTCTATATACAATGCTTTGCTTTGAAACCTTTAAGAAAAAGATAAAGATAATCTTACAAATTTTGAATATAAAACTCTTCTCTAAAATAAAATTGTAGTTTTCCATGATGCTTTATATTATATGCGTTATGGTAAACGATGCGATATATTCTTTTGTGACCAATGTAATATTTCTGCCTATAAGTAAAGGGAGCTTACCTTTTATTATAATAAATGCACCATCTCTTTCGACTATACACCATATTTTTAATGATATCTCTACCCTTCTAATAGATGACAGTTCTATCCCATCTTTTATGACATCAAAAGATTCACCTAGAAATATGGCTCCATCCGATTGGGGAACATTAAGGCTGTATGATTTTTTCTCTACGCCAGAAAGCCTTGACCCGACATCGCTCTTTTCAGCAACGGCCCCCAAGAAAACAGGCTTATTGGCAATCATATTATCGACTTCCAATAAGACATTTCCGTCTTCATCCAATAGGCGGTCTCCTTTTTTGATTCGGTCTGCTACCTCAGGCATCAAATAAGCCTTGGCTTTCACGTATTTATAGATATGGCGGTATTTTTGTTCTTCCTCAACCTTTTGATCTTTAAAATGTCTATATTGGAATGCGGCACCGGGAATTATTACAGCGAAAATAAGAATTATAAACAAAAGGTCAAATATATTTATGAGCCCGAATATTTTACCTTTATCATCAATAAAACGCATAATGGTTCCCCCTTTTATTATTATGCATAACCTTTGATCTTATAGTACAATATTCCCAAATATTCGTGGAGTATGGCCTTTATATGTTTAAAAGCTACACGTTTCTCATTACCGTAAAAAAAGCTGTACGGAATAGGACTAAAAACAAAATAATCTTTATCCCCTCCAATTTTCTCAGCAGTCATTTTTAATCTTCTCATATGGTAAGGCGAGCTTACAAAAATTACGCGCTTATAGCCTTTGCTATCAGCGATAGCTAAAGAAAACTTAACATTTTCATAGGTACTCCCTGCTTTTTTTTCTAATATTATATCGTCAGGGGAAACACCTAATGATACAGCGAGCACTTTCATAACATCGGGTTCTTGCAATGCGTATACAAAACCTGAAGAAAATATTATTTTTTTAGCATAGCCATTTTTATAAAGTTCTGCGGCATATTTAACCCTTTCTTCATATCCCTGTCCTGCTCGTCCGGTCTCGCCAACGCCACCGCCTAAGGCCACTATTACATCTGCCTTGGCAAGCTGACTGCTAACTTTAAGTGGTTTAGCAGTCCACCAGAGAAGCGGGGTATGAAATAACAGCATATATGAAATAACTAATACGGATGTAAAAGCTATGATTTTCTTTTTGGTTATTCTTACAAGGCGGGTGAAATTATCTTTCCATCTCCGAGAGGCCTCTTTTTCTTTGTCTTCCATTACAGATTCCATAATAGCGCTCATTTTTTCTATTCTGGAAGGCCAGTTTGATTGCATAGCTATATTCTTTCTTTTTTCTTTCAGTGCAGAATCATCCTGTTTTTTCAATATATTATCTATTTTTCTGCAAAAAGATTCTGCATCATCAGCAATCTCTATAATATCTTTGTTCTCCTCATCAAATCTTTTTACTTCCGGAATTGGGGTAGAAATAACAGGCTTGCCCATAGCAAGATATTCATTGAGTTTTGTCGGATATACGGTCTCGGTATATTCCGTCAATAAATAGGGGATGAGACAGGCGTCAAAATTCGATATCCAAAACGGCAATTCGCTGTGGTCTTTTTTACCTCGCAAATATATATTTTTATATCCTCTGAATGTATCTTTATCTATCTGCATAGGGCCCACTAACTCGATAGCCCAGTTAGGTCTTTCAGCTGCTATTTTTTTTAATAATTCTACGTTTACATGCTTATGTATTCCGCCTATATAACCTATTCTTCTTTGCTCGCATACCGATGGTATTGATACAGTTCGCATACCATTACATGGATGGAAAAACCTCTTATTAACACCAAAAGGGAATATATAGACATTCTTATTATATCTACAGCATCTTTCTTTTATCTTCTGACCTTGCGCAAATACCACGTCACATCGCTTCAAAAGAAGAGTTTCGGCTCTCTCTACCTTCTTGGATGAATCTGCAAGTTCTCTAAACTCTGCTATACAATAATACACTACCAGGCTATTATCAATTTTATCTATTATATCCAGAGTTATAGAAGTCGGTAGAAATGTCCAAATTATGGGGTTCTTAAAACCAACGGCCTTCATCCATACCTTTATACTGTTTACTAAAAGAAATCTATTTATTAATTTGGCAATCTTCGAATAAGGAAAAGGTATTATTAACGGTGAGCATACAAATAGATTTTTCGATTCCTGCCTGATGCCCCTAATGCCCTTGCGCCAATTAATTATTCTATGCCGTAACCTGCCAATATCGCTGAATTTTGGGGTTCTTATACCCGTATTTTCGATATAAAGAACTCTATTGCCATTTTTGGCAAAGGTAGACATTATTTCCTGGTGCCCCTGCCATACAAAGTCCCAGTCAATTGAAGATATGCATATTATATCTTTATCTGCAGTCATGTGATATAATTATACTATAGAATAACTATATATGGAATGATTTTTTGAAAAAGCCGATTCGGGGCTTAGATAGAGCGTTCTAATTTTATCTTTTTATAAAGAGGCGCAATGTGTTCTTTAAGAGTTCTGATCCTTTATATATAAAATATCCGAAAGGCTTTAGGTCGATATGCATAATTTTTGGATAAAAAATATATTTTCCTCCAAATCCCTTTTTAAAACGATTTAGATAAAATATTTGATCCTTATCATCTACGTAATGATTATAACCCCATAAATCAAAATATTTAAACCCTTCCCTTTTTGCCCTCTTAATAACTTCCCAAAAAGCTAAGTGCAATATCGGTATATTCTTTCTTTCCGGATCACTTGTTCCTTTATAATACCGAACCCTATTACCTTCAAAAACTGCGATTAATCCACCGATAACGGTACCGAGTCTATCTTTTACAATCAACATGATACCTTTTCTTTCTTCCTTTAGAAAAATGAAAATATTTTTAAATTGCCTTTTTGTTTTCTCGATATTTATTGAAAGTTTCCGGGATTGACACATTTTAATATAAATTTCTGAAAGGGCCGAAACCTCATCTATAGAATCAACCTCTTTTGTAATAATTCCTTCCCTTATAGCTTTTTTAACAGCGCTTTTATGGCCTTTGGAAAAATTTCTGAATATCTCCTCTTCCTGCGGCTTTAAATCAACAAGAATTGATGTTTTATTCTGTCTATCAAATATATATCTTATTTTAAGGAGTTGGTTTAATTTACATTCAATATAATCCGAAATCGCGCCTGTTGGGATAGCTAATTGAATAAATAGATAAGTAAAACCTTTTCTTTTGTAATATCTATGTATTTTTTCCATTGATTTGATTAAAAAATCGGCATCTTTGAATATCGGGCCAAACTCTATTTGAGCAGTAAAATGTATAGATTTAATGCCAATTTCTTTAATTTGAGCAAAGCAAACTGTTTCTTCATTTTCTTTAGCTAAAAAATAGCATACCTTACTTGAATAATCCTCGATAACCTCATTCCACTTAGGATATTGCTCTATCGTAACTAAATCTAATGAGTTATAGAATCTTTTGATTTGGTCTATTTCTGTATCGGATATGTTATATTTAAAGAAAAAGTGCATGTCTATTTTTTTCTTTCGGAAAATATGAACACTATTATGTCCTCGATCTTTTCATATTTATCATTGTAATCAGAAAGGTAATCATCGGAAATAATATGGTTATTTTTTCGCATATAATAAACTATATTTACTTTTTGTGTTGTCATAAAAGTTATTCCAAAAACGCCTTCATATTCTCGCACGTCACTGGATAGATATAATCGCTTACGTATTGATATGCCTTGGACTTCATGGATTCATATTCTTCATCTGACAATTTTTCAATATCTTTTATAACCTTGATTAATGCATTTGGAGTCTTCACGATCCATTTAAGATTATGCATTTCAAACAGAGGGTCTGGATTAGAAAAAAATCCTGGATCTATATTTATTACAGGAATGCCTTTGGCTAATGCTTCGAGACTCACTGTTGTTGAAAAATAAAGTACAATATCTGCCTCGCTTAAAGATTGATCCAAGGTATAGTTTTTATCTATGGAAAATTTAAACTTCAAATCGGGCACATAACTTAGCGCCTCATCAATTGGCATTACAGGATAAGTGTGAGGTCTTAGGATTATATTGTATTTGTCACAATTTTTAAACGCTTCATTTAAAAAGATGATGCCTTTGATATATTCTTCGGAACTTAAGGCAAGTGGTACAAGTATATTTTTTATTTCTCTTTTTCTACTGCGCATAGAAGCGATGTTTTTGGTCTTTTCCTGCCTTAAGCCGCATCCTATTTTCAATATATTTTCGGGGAAATTACACATCTCTTTCAGGATATCTCTTGTAACTAAACCCATTGTAACAAGGCGATTGGGTAACGGTATTATATTACGTTCTTCTTTTCCTATGAAAAAATTCATTAGCATCAATGAAATCGAGGCATGCTGATAGCCGATTACTTCAATATCCTTTTTAACACTTTTTATGGCCTTCAAGCTCAGTTTTTCCCATCCCCTATTTTCGAATGGATAAATAAATCTATCTATATTTATCTTTTTGACTAGGGATAACGTGCTATAGTACACAAATAAATTGGAATACAACCTCTGTGTTTTGGATCCCTTTCTAATGGCGTAATTAATCGTAAATTCATAGTTTAATCCGTTAAGGTGAAAATTTCCTTCAGGTTGTAGAGGTATAAAATACGCCTTTAAACTGCGATATAAACATTTAAATAGATTTATCAATGAAATAGATTGTTCAAGCGATATAAAAGTATATTTTCTATTGTTATAAAAGATTTTTTTTAAATTTGTTAAAAAGGGTGGCGATATGGTTGCGAATATAAGAAGGGGAAGATTTTTTTCTTTTATAAAATTACAAAGTTTTCCAAAGTATGTATCTTTAAAATTGCTTCTTTTATCAAATGACCGGCTGCTAATCAACGTTCTTAAAACTATATATTTCTCGCATGGTTTTGGTTTAAAACGAATAGCTATATGTGCAGAAATTTTAAAGATGATGCTTCTTAAGAAAACCAAAAATATATATATGGGGAAAAATGCATTTATTTTATCCAGGAATTTTGTTTTTTGGCGGACTCTATCTTCAATCTCAGCATCATTATGTTTATGCCATATCCGAAATTGGACAACAAGGTTTTTATCACAGGTAAATATAGCCAAAAGGTCTGGATTTTCTTTTTCCATAATCCTCTCTAGGCCAAGGAGATTCCATACCCTTTTTGGAATATCTGAACCTGCGGGATGTTTATTCGCAAAATCAAGGCCCCACCATAAAAAAGAGTAATTCTTTCTGTTTAAACCGCCTATAAAATCAACATATTGCTGCCTGAAATCTTCTTCTTTGATATATTGTTTTGGATTTATTTTAGAAAAAATAGGATTCTTTTCTAAGATATCTGATATTTCTCTATCCGGTATAAAGTCCTCGAGTACGACATATCGTATTTTGCTGTATCCTTGTTTTAATAACTTATCTATATCCTTTTTTTGATTGAAAAAGATTAACTTATTCATTATCTATATAACTTTAGAGTATGTCGTTGAAATCATTTTAACGCGTTCGCTTATATCAAATTTAGAATTATATACCATAACATCAGTTTTATTTCTGTTGCGCTGGTCACAATTTTCACAGATTAACCCACTTCCTTTAAAATTGCCGCTTGTGTGACATTTAACTATCTTCCTATATAACGGCGAAGAAAATATCTCTTTTAATGATTGAGATTTTAAATCTCCGAGGATAAGTTTGCCATCAAAATCAAAACAGCACATATTTACTGTTCCGTCAACCTGTACTTGTAAAGGACCCTTAAAAGGTCTCCCACACGTATTTAATTTTTCTTTTTGAACCTTTCTATAATTTCTAGCGTCAACCCAATTATGCGGTCTCCAAACTTCGATTAAATCCGCTTTATTCTTCCAAAATTTTATCCATTTTTCTACAGAATCCTCATTGCTGCCGTCAACTACATTAAAGGTGAGAAGCAGTTTTGTTGAAGTTTTAATTTGGGAAATCTTTATAAGATTATCTTTAACTTTATTAAATAATCCTTTATTTTTAACGCCGTGAACTTTTGAGTAACTTACAGGATTATTCCCGTAGAAACTTACCCTCACAGAGGTTACCCCTAAATTTTCTAATTGTTTGAACCGTTTAGGTGTTAAAAGAGAACCATTTGTGAGAATCAAAATGGACATATCCTTGTTTGAGTTTTTTGTATATTCTATTTTCTTATCTAACGTTTCATCAAGCAGGGGTTCTCCCATACCAGGGAAGGTTAATGTATCATATTGTGTTGTTTCTCGAGTAATTTTGTCAAACAGTTTTTTAAAAAGTTCTAAACCCATCGTCTCAATTTTGCGCGTAAGCTTATCCCGGGGACAAATCATGCAATTATAATTGCACTTGGTTGTAATTTCAAATCGCATATCATTGTTTTTTGGTATCATTTTTTTACTTCTTGCTTATTTATCCATAGTGTCTGTATATAAAATCGCAAGGCGGTGATGCATAGGCCCATCAAAAAACCGGAAAAACGGAAATTTAGCCGATAAAAAATAACGATAAAAGTTCGGTTCTTCATCAACAAGATATTTATCTTTTAGATGCCATGGATATTTAGAAAATTCTATCTTTTCCCCACCCGGAAGCGTCTTACCAACTCTACTACTACAATAAAATAGATTATCGATAGTAGCATACTGACGTATATAAGTAAAATATCGCTTTATTGTATTATAGTTCATTTCTTGCATAGCGCTGATACTAACTATAACCTTGTATTTTAAACTGTTAACGGTTTCGATATTCTCAGCAGGACAATAGATAAAATCTCCTTTTGTAACCAAATCTTCTTGATTTCTATTCAAAATACCAATATGTTTATAATAAGGAAATAGCCTTTGAAGATTAATGCATTGAAAAAACAAAACTTTTCCAATGTCAAAAAGTACAATCTTACAAGCGGGATATATTGTTTTCATAAGTAAAGAAAAAAAGCCATGGCCATCTCCAATTATAAGTACGTTGAAATTTTCATTTCTCTCCTTTTTCAAATGTTTGTTAATGATGATAAAAGAACAAATCTGTCTAAAGCAATCATAACATACATAAGAACCAATTTTTGCAAGATTTCTTTTTATTTCTTGTTCCAACGAAAATAATCTTTTCTTATAAGGTAATCTTAAAAAATAAGAGAGATTACACAATTGGTTTAATATTTTTTTAGGAAAATTGACGTACTGCCAGTTGCCAAAACCATATCCTTCCAGTCTTCTGACATTATACTCTGAATCAATTTCAACATTTATCTTAGAGCCAAATCTTTTCCAATGTGAAGAAATAACATCGCTTGGGGTTGCTTTGGCAATATAATATTTTTTATAGAGTCGCAAAAGCAATAGTGAATTGGGTAAACTTTTAATATTGGCGACAAACATATCTCGTCTAATTGCTATTTCAACTAATGTTAAAAATTTTCTTTATTGTTAAAGGATTATATCTATCATACTTTATCAGTGGATAATATAAGAGTAGATCGCTTATCAAGATTTAATTGTATAGTATCCTTTTTGTATTTTGAGAAAAATATCGACATTTTTTTTCGTAGAAAAAAATAAGACATGTATACTATAGGAATAATCCAGTGTTTAAATATCAAACTTTTTAAAGGAATTTTAAATCCCTCCTTTTCTTTATTCTTATCCAGCGCATTAAGAACCAAAATTCGCATCATCTTTACAATAATATCCGGGTAAGGTGTAAAATTAATACTAAGTTTATGGGCGTCACGATTTGAAATAAAATCTAAATAATCACTTACATTTCTAATAAGGTTTTGTTCCATGCACCATCTAAACAACCGAGAACCTGGATATGGTGTAGTAAAAAAAACTGCACTATCAATAATATCTGCTTTTCTTATAGCGCTGATGGTCTCTTTTACCGTCTTTCTTGATTCACCTGGAGTACCAACCATAAAAGAGCAGGCTGGGGTAATATCTGTTTCGCTAATAATTTTATATGCAGCGATATTAACATCCCGCGTTATTCTTTTGTTTAATATGTTCAGCATAGTATTACTCCCCGATTCAAAACCATAAGCAATATAAAAACAATTTGAATTCTTTAAAACATCAACTACTTCTTGAGTAATATAATCAGCCCTGCTTGAACAAGAAAAATATGCATCTGGAAAATTAGTATTCATGGCTTTTACTAGTTCACGTGCTTGCCTAACATTATACAAAAAAAGGTCTTCGCCCAAACCGAATATTCTCACATTATATTTTTCATAAAGAACTCTGATATTATTAATAATATATTCAATTGTATGAATGTGAAAGCCTTTATATTCAAATTCATGAACGCAAAATGCACACCTGTCAGTACAACCTCTTGCAGCAATCACTGGTGCCAAACGCAGAGGAGGGGCGGGTTTACTACTTTTGACTAAATATCGTTCGAGCTTTGGGATTCTTTTATATACAGTAACATAGTATTCCATATCAATCTGATGATAAGCAGGTAATGGAATATCGTCTATTTTATCAAAAAAAATAGAACCTGGATTATGCACAACTACCCCGTCTTTCAAATATGATAATCCCGGAATACTTTCTATCTTTCGCTTTTTTTCAAGATATTCAACTAGATATGCTAAGGGTTTTTCTCCATATCCACTAATTGTGTAATCACACCTTATGCTACAAATAAGAATTTCGGAAATATCTAATACAATATGTCCGCCAATGACTAAAGGTATCCTTGAAAATACTTTTTTTAAATCTGTAACTAAAACCTTTGTAAAACAAAATGCTGTAATAATTCCGCTAATTCCTATTAAATCTGGTTTAAACTCCATTAAATAAGTAATTATAGTTTGATTATCCTGGCGTGTTTTAGCCGCATCGATTATTTTAACAGTATGCCCTATCTGCTCTAAATACGATGCCAAGTACATAATACCAAGAGGCATTACAGTATTAGGCATACATGTTCTTGTCGGCGTACTAATAAGAATAATTCTCATGTTTTTATAAGACTTTTTATGTTTTTATATTTCTTTATAAAGGAAAACCACGGCATAGGATAAACCTTATTACTAAAATACCAAAATAACAAAAATCTACTCAAAAAAACTAAACAAGTAGCTTGAGCTATACCTATAGGCCCATGTAATTTTATAAAGACATAATTAGACGCTATACACAAAATAATAGTGATAATAGCTATAACACCAGCTAGATATGTCTTTTTTTTATAGAAAATATATTGCGCCACCATTACATACATTCCGTGAAAAGCAAAACCTAAAGCAAGCCAAAAAATAAATTGATAGGCACCGTAAAAGTTTTTCCCTATAAAAATCTTTATAAGAAATGGGCTTATTACTACAAACAATAAAGCACCAAGTAATATTAAAATAAAACACACATATGTAAAACCAACTAATTTAATCTTCAAGATTTCACTTGTTCTTCCCAACTTTTCATAAAGAATAGGACTCCATGCTAAGCTAAAAGCACCTATAAAAAAACCTATTATCGAAACTATAGAATATGCTACACTATATAAGCCGGTAACAGAAAAACCAGCAAATGTATTCAAAAAAAATCTATCTATCGCTATAACCATAACTAAACTAAGTGAGTGTAAAACTATAGGAATACCAAAATGCAAAATATCTTTAATATATTTGTAATTTATAGAAGGAACTAATGATTTATTCCTAAAAAGAAGAAAAATACCAATGATTAAAAATAAAATTCTATTAATGGTTATACCGAGCACCCTCCCTTGCCAATTAAACCCCAAAACTACAATAAAAAAAATTGACAACATCATCTCTACAAATGTATTTGAAACTTTTAGTGTTGCAAACGGTAAGGGTTTTTGCTTAAATACAAAAAGACTCGAAGGGATACTGTAAACTGCAGCACAAAGACCTATAACCGGAAGCAAAAGTAGCCAATTAGCAGGAATAGACAATTTCTCTGACACAAAAGATTTTGAAAAAAGCAGTATTATAAGTAAAATCAAAAAAGATACAAAATTGATAACTATAGCATTAGATGTATATTGAAAAAAATTAAAATTATTTTTTTCTCTATCGAAATATCCTCTTACAACTGCACCTGTGGTACCCATAGAGATAATTACAGTGGTAATTCCCATTATAGCCAGAAAAGTAGCTAACACGCCATAGTCCCTTGATGAAAGGAATCTTGTCAAAATAGGCAATAAAAGAAATGGTATAGCCTGATTTATGAAATTCGCACTAGTATAAATCGTAAAAGATTTAAATATTTTCTTTACAAAAGCAGAATTTAATATTTGTTTAAAATCGCTCACTTTTTCTTTCCAATAAGGTCGAAACGGCTAACTTTAGATCCAGATGTAGTATTTTTATTATTTGCTAATAACTCCCTGAACCTTGTTATAGCTTTTCCGTCTAGGTAATTTTCAATTTTCCCTTTTACATTCGTCTCTAAATAGTTGTTATATTCGCTATCGTCTATATTTAACAATTCTTTGGTTCTTTTTAATAGCTCTTCATAATTATGGCAAACTAAACCTGGGATTCTGTCATAAAATGTATCTCTAAATTTATCTGCTGCGTCATACCAGATAGCTTTTTTCCTTGCTGACAATGCTTCAAATGTTGTTGAGGTAAAAGGGAAAGATATTGTCAGATCACTAAAGGCCATTATTTCCGATGGGCTCTCTTTGCGTCCCGGCAAATAACATCTTGGATGTTTTTCTAATTCAATATAAAATCTCAGAATGTCTTTAAATCTATCAGTTATTTTCTGATGATAGGTTCTGGATTTCTTTTCCTTCAGGACTATAAAAATATTTGGTAAACCCTCTAATAATTTTAAAATACCTTGCAAAAATTTGATTCCATCATCATATGTGGTAATACCATCATCGTGAAATGTAGTATCAAACACAGATATTAGTTTCATCTGTTGATTATATCCTTTTTTGTACAATTTATCTTTAAAGCCTAATTTTATTTTTCCGATTTTAATTTCTCTCAAGTGTTCTGCCCAGAAACATCCCAAATTCAAGTAGTTCCTAATGTTGCATTGCGAGGCCTTAAAGAGCCCGGAAACCATATCATTCCACGCAATAAAATAATCATAATAAAGGAAACTAAAAAAATTATTTCTATATTTATAGCTGTTTCCCTTCTTAATAAAAAAACATCCAAAATTCGTCGAATCCATGTAGTGATAAGTCTTGCAATTATATTGTTCGAAAATAATATTTCTAGCTATGGACTGGATCCCCATATCGCAGTGGGTAACTAAATTTTTAATTCTTATGTTTTTGGCAAAACTCTTCCATCTTAGATAAAAATATATAACCTTCAGCCCGGTACCTAAAACTAAACTATCTTCTTTCAAAAATGATGTTAACAAGAGAAAATATGCAGGTAGTATATTTCGTATTTCCTCCCACGAAATAAATTTATCCACATCATCCAGATAATTTAACTTGTTACTTTCCATATAGTTTCTACTTTTTTTGTTTAATTTCTTGCATGATAAGAAAATAACGTCCTTTTTCTTTATTATTTCGTTGTCTACTAAAAAATCTACTTTTTGAATTTTATTAGCCAATTGGCGCAAAGGATTAATCACCATAATAGCGTATTTATAATTTGATTCACTGCTGTCTGAATATTTAACAAAATCTCTTATCCGTATTAAACAAACCCAGAAGAAAAATCCTAAAAGTTGTAAACATATTTTCAATTTTCTTTTACCGGCACTAATGTAAGAGAATACCACTGTCCATATTGGAAATTTTATATTGTTTGTATTAAACAAATTGGCGTTGATGGCTTTTGCCCATTTGTAAAATTTGAAGTAATCATAAATTTCACAATTATCTGTCCTATATACCTCTATACCATTTGAAGGAATGAAAGTAATCTTTTGGAATGAAAAATCCTTACTAAGGATATTCAGAATATGATTTATATAATAAAATCTTGACAAACCTTGATTTATATTTTTCTTATATCCTAACTCGATATTTTTATTTCTAAACAGCGATATTACCTTCTTTATAATTAAACTGTTATCAGAAATATGCCGATAGACTAGTTCAACATTGTCATAGGCCTTATCTGAATAAAAACCTGAAAAAGGTATATTTTGTAAACCAATTTCGATTCTTTCTATAAATTTCTTTTGTAAACATTTCTTAAACCATTTTCTGTTCGTAATAAGTCTATTACTCCTTAAAAAGTAAATTTCGTATCCAAGAATTCTGTAAACAAAAATTATCCAGTAATTCGTATTTTTAATTTCTTCAAAGATAACAACTTTATTTTGCTTTTTTCTTGCCATTAAGCGTCGGACTTCCTATCAAAATTCGTCTATTAACGACCAGCTGTGTTGTATATTCTGCGCGATCTTCTTGATTACTGGATTAGCGTCTTCACGGATGATTCGCAAAATAGTGTTCGCAACTCCACTGTGCATTTTAGGCGTATCATTATTTATTATACTACCGATTCTTTTTTTTGCTTTCCTAATTTCTTTCTTGCTAAATTCGCAACATTCGCCGTTTATATACCGGAATATAGCATTTTTCACCTTATCTATATCTATAATACGGACCATATGCCCCCCATCCCAAACTCTCCTTATTTCAATGGTATTGTTTAAATTCATATAGTATTCATAACAATGATGCTTTTTCGAAATTGTTGTCAATAACCGTTTTAAGCCTTTTTCGAATACATATCGTAAAATTGCGTTGCAAAATTTAATATTTTTTTTAACAGTGCATGCTGCTTCTATCACCTTGCCATCCAAGTATATAAAATAACCAATTAAGTTTTTTTTATCCATAACATTCACAAAATTATTTTTCTTAATTTTATATTTTACATTTTGCTCAAAATCTTCCCACCACTTTCGCGGTCTATAGAATGCTAAAGGCACTTTATTATAATTGCTTTTATACATTTCCGCATATTTCCTGGAATAACGATTTTGAAAACCGGTCTTAAAATGTGGTTTATATTTACCTTTGATAACTCTATCTTTGGAAGCATCATAACTAATCAGAAGCTGAGTAAATAACCCTGTACCTACATAACCATATTTGGCGTAAAAACCATCAACTGCCCTTCTGGCGACAACTAAGGATAATGAATAATTTTTTTTTGTCATAACAGTTATGGCTGTATTTACCAAACCTTTCCCAATACCTCTGCCTTGATAAGAAGGTAACACGCATACACTTGTAATGCCTGCGTTTTTTAGTAATTGACCCAAAAAATAATTTTTCCGTTCTACGATACGTACCATACCTATGATTTTTTCTTTACCCAAAGCGATAACAACATCTTTTGGTTGATTTAACTTATCAGTTTTTAAAATGTGCTCCTTTCTCTTTCTGGCTTTTTGGTAATCTGAACCAAATATTCTAGCAGCTAAATCATAAGCCTGTTGTACTTCTCGCATGTTATTAGCGGTTCTAATCTTTATTTTCATCATCAATTTTTAATTAAACTTAGTTCTTCTATGAGCACATCAAATTTTTTCATAGGTATGGTAGGATTTAAAGGTATTAAAAATACTTTTTTATATTCGGAATTAAAAATATTTCTGTGCATGTCAAAATGATAAAGGGTACTGTCAAAATTATTCCTATCGAATATTTCTTTAATTTCGCATCCTTTATTTTCTGGAAGGAATAACAGTACATGAACTAACTCATCGGCATCAGGATAAATTACTCTTTTTCCTAACTTTTTTTTTACCAATTCTATTTTTTTATGCGTTATCTCAACATAGGTATCAACCATATCCAAACCCAGCCAGAAGTTGTTCAATAGTAATCTATTATCGCGTGGAGATTGTAGATAACTCTCGTATGCTAAATCAACTAAAGCAGAATACTCTATTTTTTCCTTTTTTTTCCTTTCCAATGCTAAAACCATAAAGATAAACCACGAATACCAAGTTGGTTTTGTTTCTCTTCTTTTAATTCTAACAAAATTAGCTAAATCTTTATTAGGAGATATCAGGACGCCCCCCTTTAAAATAGGTAGTAGTTTCGAAAAACCAATTAGCTTAGAATAAGAATTTTGTCCAACTACTTCTTTAGAGCTTACGCCATTGGCATTGTCTTCGATATATAACATATTTCTGGCCGCTGTTTCTTTTACGATAGCCCCGAGATTCTGTTGGAAACCAAATTGATTAACCACTAATGCTAAACTTGTCTGGCTTGTAAGTTTTTCCACAGGAAAAGCATACCGATTAATTGCATTGAGAATACAGCGGCTGAGGTATTTAGGCACAAAAATATGATTTTGTCTTCTGGTGTAACCGAGATATTCCAAAACCCAGCAAATTCCTACTCTAATCGAGGGTATAGCTAGTCCTTCCAAACCTAATTTTTCTTTGATTCTCGTGTCTATTGCATCCCAATCTAGTTTTTTAAATTGCATGTAATTACGTAGTGTAACTCGTGGCAATAAACTGTATTTCCTATTCATATTGTTCCAGCTTAATTTATTTTTCGTAATCTAATTGGTAACTTTTATTCATTCTTTCGATAAATCTATCTCTCATCAATTCTTTAGAAAAGTAATACTCGCTTGTAATAAGTGGAACGGTTGTTCCGCCAAAACCCCTTTTAAATATAGATATATTAACATCCTTCTCTGATGACGGCTTAAACCATTGCAGAGAATAATCTTGTATACCGATATCATAAAAAGATATAGAGCAGTTTTTCAAATATTTTATTATTTCCCATTGTATTAAATGTGATACGGGTAATTTGTTATGTTCCGGATCTTTACAAGCAGAACCATAATAAGCGCCTTCTTTGTATACTATAACCAAAGCGAATCCAACTGATTTATTGTTGAATACTGCCTCTACGAGTATGGCTTCCCCGATTCTGCACCAATCATACATTAAATCAAAAGTTTTCTGTGAACGAGTAACGCGCCTAGCATCTTTTTGATGAAGTGCTTGATATTGCCGGAACTTCCCAACACTGATATTCTCAGAATTCCATATATTAACTTTTATTATATTTGCGGCTTTTTTAATATCAGATTTATGGCCTTTTCGGATATTGTCCCATAAATATTCTAAATTATTTCTCAAGTCTATTATCTGGGTCTGATATGGTAAATCTATATATCCATATCTAATAAATGGATTCGCCATTGGTAATTTTCTTATCAAATAACCTTTGGCTAGAGAGGGTATTTTAATACTGACGAAGCTAATTTTCTTTTCTGTTGCAATTTTTTTTAATTCTTCGATATAAAAATTTATTATCTTCTGTCTTTTTGACTGTTTAATATTGTTCCTAATCGCTAATGCTGGGATGGGATCGCCCCCATAAGAAAATTGATAGAAATCTTTCCCGGCTGTGAAGTTTTTTTCAATAATAAGAGGGCATATAGCTTGTATTTCAGAATTCTCTTTGATGAAAAAAGAAACGTTTCCGACGAATTTATTGGCGGAATACTCCGCCGTGTATTTCATCCATTCAACTGTATGCCAAAACCAGGAATCATCGGATTCCAAACAGAATTTATTCCATTCTTTATATTTATCTTTTTTTAAATAAATTTTCTTCATTAATAGGCTTCCCCTAGTCCATTTTACTATTTAAACATCGCACTAGTTAAAGGTGTACCTTTTTTAATATCCCTTTTTGCTTTTTTACATAAAATTATTTTCAAGTACTTGGGTTTAAGACCATTTGCCGGTCTGATTGATTTTATATTCTCTTCGGTGAAGACCTCTCCCTTTTTAATATTTCTGACAATAAAAAGAGAGCGCCTGAAAATACGGCTCTTTTTTTCTTCTTTGGTCAATCCGTAATGAACCGTTCCTAATGCTTCTTCTACCATTCTTATATTCTCTACCAGATCTTTTAACTCCTGCGGTTCGGTCGAGAAGAAGCTATCGGGAGTTTTAATCTTTCTTGATAAAGTAAAATGTTTTTCGATCACCTGTGCTCCTATTGCGACGCCGGCGATAGAAACCCCGACTCCCAAGGTATGGTCGGATAAACCAATCGGGCACCTAAACAATCTTTTCATGTGAGGGATTGTATGTAAATTCATCTCTTCTGGCTTTGCAGGATAGCTGCTTACACATTTTAATAAAACTATATCTTTTGCGCCTGCTTTTTTTGCGGTATTAACCGCCTCCGCAATTTCAGAAACGGTCGCCATCCCTGTTGACAAAATAAGTGGTTTTTTAGTTTTTGCTACATATTCAATTAAAGGCAAATCCACCAATTCAAATGAAGCAATTTTGTGAACAGGAACATTTAGTTCTTCTAACATATCAACTGCGGTTCTATCAAAAGCTGTTGCAAAAAAAATAATTCCCAAATCATCAGCTATCTTTTTTAATTTCTCAAACCAGTTCCACGGAGTATATGCTCTCTTATATAACTGATGTAGAGTCTGCCCGCCCCATTTAGGATGCTTTATCCTGAAGTACTTATTATCAACATTCATAGTTATTGTATCAGGAGTATATGTTTGAAACTTTACAGCATCTGCCCCGCATTCTTTTGCTTTTTTTATCAAAGCCACAGCGCGGCTAAAAATTTGTCCGTGATTTGCAGAAATCTCTGCGACTATAAAAACCGGATGGTTTTGCCTATTTTTAAAATAAGACATTACTTGCTACCTTTCACAGTAATATGTGAATCACGATCACCAGGAAACAAGATTAAAAAATACTTCGCCAATGGTTCTGACAGCAGTTCCTTCTTTATATTGTGGTATATATTCAATCTTTCTTCCTTTAACCATGTCTATCCACCATTTTACGTCCTGGAATCCAAAACAATGCCTTGTATAAACAGTGCTTGAAAATCGAGAATTGATTTCGAATGGAATATATCCTGCATCAGTCTTTCTACACTGAATATTTAAAGAACCTTTCAGCAATGAAAACCGAGCAATTTTCTCTACTAAAGATTTAATAGCCTCATCGTATATTACGTGTGCGACCTTTGTTAAGCTCCCATAACCCAGATATCTCCTGAAAGCAATCGAAAAAGATTCTTTCCCGGTAGAAAAGACAGTAACGGTATATTCTTCATTCTCCGCCCCTATTATCTCTTGAACAACATAATTTTTTGTCCGTTTTCTGTATAAATTTAGCTCATCAGAATCATGTATCACTATTAATCCTTTGCAACCGTATCCTCTACGCGGTTTCAAAAGAAAAGGAAATGCTAATCTATCATTGTAATCTTCAAGTAAATATGTTCTCGGGTGGGGTAGATTATTATTTTTAAGAAAATTTATTGTTTTGTACTTATCAAAAAAAGTTTCTATTATAAATGAATTGTTTATAAAAATAATGATATTCCTTTTGTCAAAATAATCCCTATGGTTATCATAAAATTCAATTTCTGCTTCAGTAGTAGGTAAAATATAGTTGATTTTTTCTTCTTCTGTTAACTTTTGTATAACATCGAAATATTTATCAAATTCGCTTGCTTTAGGTACTTGATAAAATTTATTTAATTTGCTCTTCCCTGCAGCATATAAATCAATATCGCAGCCCAATAAATAAAGGTTATAATGTATGTCCTTGAGGCATTTAATTATACTCTGCCCTATATCTCCGCCCACACCCGTTATCAGTACTTTCTTTGACATAATGCCTGCCTTCTTTGTAATATCTCTGTAAGATAAGAATTTTCCTCTTTTTGCCTCTTAACATCCTGAATCATCAATTTTATATCATACGTTACTCGTTTAAATATAAGCTCTTCAGAATCAAAATCGAAAATTACATAACTTGGTTCATTGTAATCTCTGGGCTGGCCACATGAACCTGGATTAATAACCCGGAGTCTCCCAATTTTTTTATCCATAGGATAATGAGTATGACCAAGTAAAATAATGCGAAATGGAAGACCGCCAAACCGCTCTAAGGAATCTGTGGGATATATGTATCCATTGAGATAATCCCATGGACTGCCATGAAATATGCCGATACCATATTCACCAATAATATATTTCTGTGGCAAATTTTGCAAAAAGGTTAAATTCTCAGGGCTTATATTTTTTTTCAAAATACTATAAGATTTGCCGTATGTTTGGCTATAGCGTCTTTCTAATACAGGATTTTCCAATATCTTTAAAAACATCTCATCATGATTACCGCGTATGCAAATAAGATTTTTCATCTCCTTAAGGATTTCAATAACCTCATTTTGATTATAATAATATCCACAAATATCACCGCAGAAAATATAAAAATCCAATCGGTCCTTTTTTAATGATTTCAAAACTTTCTCAAAGGCATAGATATTACCGTGGATATCAGCTAATATTCCTACTTTCATTTTTTATTGCGTAATTTTGCGTAAAGGATAATGCTTCTGCCTATACCACATTTGTAGAGTGAAGAATACATCTTTGAAACCAGTCCAGGATCATATTTTCGCAGAATTCCTTCCATCTCGACTACCTTTTTGAAACTGCGTCTACCAATCGATTTATCCTTAAGATAATTATCACCCAGCAACAAAAATACCTCCATTGGAAAGGAAACCTCTCCGTGTATAATCTTCCATCCAGTCCGCCTCATAAGATTTTCAATGCCCTTCTTATTGAAGTAATTTACATGATCGGGAAGCACAATCCAGTATGGTTGTAAATAATGTTCTTTTAGATACGCGAGCTGAAAAGGGTTAAATTCATTTGGTACTTCGATAATAATAATTCCGTTTTCTTTCAGATTTTTTTTAATGCTAATTAGAAAATCGGCAGGATCAGGAATATGCTCTAAAATATACGCAATGTTAATTACATCCCATTTTCTCCGGGCAAATTTCTTAAAAAGTTCCTTTATTGAAATCTGATAAACTTCTATACCTTTTGATCGTGCAATGGACGCCGCTCTCTTGTTCAACTCAAGGCCTGTACATCGCCATCCTTCTTTCATAAAAAATTCAAGCTGTGTACCTTCCCAACAACCAATATCAAGAATGGTCCCATTTTTCTTCCATTTATTTACATTATAAACCTTCTCAGGCCAAAGATAACTCGGGGTGCTTTCGGCATATATATTTTCATAGTATTTTTCCAGTTCTTTTTCCTCATACATAGGAAATACGTGCGCATATCCGCATTTTTTGCAATTAATCACGCTTCGTTTGCCTTTTTTTAAAATAAACTTGCCATAGCAATTATCGCTCATATTACATCATCCCGCGTTATTATATCTTTTGCCTTTTTGTTTTTTCGCAACATTTTACCGATAGCCTCATCTATTTCTAAGGGATTAAAATAATTACACTCGTCTCCTGTATTTCGCAATATTATAAAATCGTTTTTTTTGAGCATATGGCTTTGAGGCAGATTTTTTTTGGAATAAATACAACGTTTGTAGTAATAAAGTTCTTTTTCACAATTTTGAAGTGTTCTTCCTTTAGTGTCTCCCATGATTTTTTCTACTACACGTATAGCCTTAACCATGGCTTTAAGTTCATCGGGTTCCACAGCAAAAGCATGGTCCGGCCCGGGAAGCTTCCTGCTCAATGTAAAATGTTTTTCTATTACTTTAGCGCCGAGAGTAACTGCGGCAATTGGAGCTATAACGGGATCCTGGGTGTGGTCAGAATAACCGACAGCTACCCCGTATTTTTGAGATAAATACGGGATTACATTCAAATTTGCCTGGTCTAAAGGGGCTGGATATTTTGCGATGCAATGTAGAAGAACTGTCTTATCTAAATAATCAGACAGAATTTTATTAATAAGTAAATCTATTTCGTGTTCAGTGCATCCGCCGGTAGAAATAAAAATGGGTTTTTTCATTCTTTTTACCGCGCATATTAAATCCATAAAAAGAGACTCGTATGAAGTGATTTTAAATATGCTAACATATGGATTGAGTACCTGAACTGCCTTTATATCAAATGGGGTGGCCATAAATTGAATATCATTTTTTACAGTATATTGATGCAACTTCCTGATCCATTCATAGGGTATCTCAAATTTTTTAACAATGTTATAAAGACTCTCATTTATTCCCATATCCTTTAAATATTTAACCTCTATTGGTTTATCAGGATACATAGTATCGGCGCGAAAAACCTGAAACTTAACTGCATCCGCGCCAGCATCTTTTGCGACATCAATCATCCTTTTCGCCTGTTCCAGCGATCCGTTGTGATTGCTGCCTGCCTCTGCGATAATAAAACAGGATTTCCTGCCCTTCATGTATGTATGATATTTATTCTTTTCACGCACGTTTTATCACCTCTTTTACTATGTTATGCACGCCCTTCCCATCTATAAGTTTTTTTCCTGTCTCTGACTTTATTTTTCTAACATTTTCGGTTCCCATATTTTCCATCAAACGTTTTAGGTCTTCTATAAGAGTGCTTTTTTCATGCCACCCCGCATACTCTAAAAATCCGACTTCCCTCCAAGCCTCTACATTTCTTAATTGATTGTCCGCAATACAAACCCCTATCGTAGGCACCCCTATCCTTGCAAGTTCGTACAGCGTTTGGCCGGCGGCGGAAATAGCTATATCCGCCCGCAACATGATTTTTTTTATTGTCTTTGCGTCCGGGCCATATATCAGGTTAGTTCTTTTATCTTTTAGACTTTCCAGTCCTTTTGCTTCTTGATACCCTGCGCCCACAATCACATTTTTTATAAGACCCGGGTGCTCTTTTGTTAACATTCTTAAAACTTTTTGGGTGACATTTCCCATATTGCCACCGCCAAAAGTTAACATTATGGTATTAATATTTTTTGTTATTTTTTTCTGAGGTACATTCCAAAATTCCTTTCTTAAAGGTGCATACCGTAGCCCGAGTAAATAAGTTATATTTTCGTTCTCAGGATAACCTATATTTTCCGCGTATATAGCGCTGTTTACAACAAATCCTCTCGGATAATCAAGTCTTTTATTGTCATCGATATAAATAGGAGTATTTATCAATTCTGAAATTTTCGCGTAAAAATCATGATCGGCCATATACGAATCGATGATTACGATATCAATGCCTTTTATTACGTTAAAAATTTTGTCCTTTTCATTTAGCCAATTAAAAACCCGATGCTCTCTGTTTCCCAACAGGCATTTGACCGATTCATCTCCATTTATAATGAATTCTGGCGTTATCTTTCTCTCTTCGAGCGCATGCGATAAAGAAATGCATCTAGCTATATGACCAAAACCTATTCCCCTACCACCTTCGGTTAAGATTATCGCTTTCATAAATTTAAGTAATTCTTTTGAATCCAGAATGACAAACAGGGCCTTTTAAATACCTTTTCGGATTGCCTTTTTTTATAATTTTCGCTATAAAAGAAAACGCTTCCTCAACAGTATTTATATATCTGTCTATGAATCGGTCTTTATGGGCGTAAGATACGTATAGTGCCGTTTTCGCCAAGAAACCTTTGTCAAGCATAAATTGAGTAAAAAGCGTGCTTAATATGAGGGCGTTCTTGTATTTAAATGAGAAATGAGAAAGTGGATCAATGCCGGAAACATCTATTGAGATGCCGTGTTTATTCGCTAAAATCCTCCAGGCTTTTTTGACCTTTTTTCCAACACTTGTTAAGTAGTGTGGGACATTATGCTCCTTTAATTTTTTAATTGTGGCTAAAGCCGCTGTCGGTCCGAGCCGGTCTGTCCAATAGGTACTGCTTATAAACGTATCTTGTGCTACTTCCATTATTTTTTTCCTGCCTATTATTGCAGCCATTGGAAAACCGTTACTAATTCCTTTTGCGAATACCGCTATATCCGGCTCGATGCCAAAAATCATATGGGCCCCACCTATATTTAGTCTCCATCCGGCGGTAATTTCATCAAAGATCAAAACGATATTGGAGTCTTTTGTGACCTGTCTCACTGTCTCCAAAAATCCCTTTTCGGGATATTTGCTTCTTATTGATTCTAAAACCACCACACCGATTTTATCCCTGTATTTATCTAACAATTTAAGAAAACCTTTTGTATCGTTATACCGAAAGGGCATAGCTGTGTTTTTTAATGCCCTGGGAACGCCTAGAGGATTAAGACCCGGCAATAAGTGCCCGTCCAAGGATTTGTTATTTGCGAGATTTGCCGAAAGATACCAGTCATGCCAACCATGATAGCCGCAGAATAAAACCAGGTCCTTTCCGGAGCAGGCCCTTGCGATTCTTACCGCAACCGACATTGCTTCCCCGCCCGTTCTTGCATAACGAACCATTCGGGCCCATGGGTGGATTTTTATAAGTAATTGAGCGAGTTCGACTTCTTCCGGTGCATTAAGAGTGCTCATATTACCTTTATCTATCGCCGATTTTACGGCTTTATCAACATCCTCATCCGAATATCCCAATATACATGAGCCGATACCCATATAGCTCATATCTATATATTTTTTTCCGTCTAAATCCCAGACTTCACAACCCTTTGCTTTGCTATAATAAGCGGGCCAAAATTCGGGAAGAAACATCTCTGGCCTTTTCGATAAAAGCTGCGTACCGCCCGGTATAATTTTTTTCGCTTTTCTATATAGACTTTGAGATATGTCCATTTTATTCTTCGGTAAATTCCGTATTGATTACTCTATCCTCTTTCAAAGACTTAAAATAGCCTTCGTTTCTTGGAATACCCTTGTTAACATTTTCCAATTGCGGATTGGCTTGCAGGAATTGTAAAATATCCTTCATTCCAAAATCACGGTTCTTTGGATATAAAGATTCTAATACTGCCTTAATAAACTCGAAATCCTTTTCCGTATCCAAAGTCCATCTTTTATCAGAAAGATCTGTTTTGTTTTTCACATTGGTCAATGTAAATTTCTCAGGATGTTTCCTGATATAAGGCGTAACGTGTTCCCTTTCCGATAAAAGAGTTGCGTTTTCCCAAGCTGATTTCAGCACATCAAAACTAAATACTTCCACGTCTTCACCGTCGGGAAAGGTCTCTTCTAAAGTATTGCTGCAATAATCTGCTCCGGATTTATGATAGAAATCTACAACATTATCTATAATCGAGGGGTCTATCAACGGGCAATCTCCGGTAATCCTTACCATATGTTTTGCACCGATTAACCGCGCGGCCTGATAAAACCTATCCAGGACGTCGTTTTCTGACCCGCGATAAAAAGATAGCCCCCATTCCCTTGCTAGGTTAACTATTTTTGAATCCTCTTCTTTTGTTGTAGTAGCCAGTACTATGCCCTCGATTGTCTTAGCTTTATTAACCCTTTCTATTAAATATTCAAGCATGGTCTTATCCAAAACTTTCAGCAGCGCCTTACCCGGCAACCTTGTAGATCCAAGCCTAACTTGTATAATAATGTGCGCTTTCATTTCCAGTTATAAGGGAGAATTACACTTTCATCGTGAAATTTTAACGATTCCAGCAAATCATATATACCCTGTACTTTGTTTATGCTTTTCAGAGAATCTAAATTCTGCTTTAATTGTCCACAATAATCTACGCCAAACACCACTTTGTCTATATTAGAGTTTAATAAATTAAAGCAAAGACAGAGGGTATGTATTGGTATTTTATACTTCTTTTTTATATTGCACAGTTTCGATATCTTATCTTTAGCAGTGTAGAATTTTTCATCGATTTTATTCGTTTCCGAAAAGAATAACCCTTGAAGAAAAACCGATCTTATATGTATTTCTACATTTCTTTCTTTCAGTATTGGAAAATAATTCTCAAACCGATGGTCAAAAATATTATATGGAACTTGAACGATGTCAAAAGAAATTTCATTATTCAATAAATACTCTAATTCCTCAGGCTTGTATAAGGACACCCCTATTTTATCGGTCAATCTTTGTTGTTTTAAGAACTCTATTTCGGTCCACAAATCTTTGCAGGTGATTAAATCATCGAATTTATGTACCATGTAGCCATAAATTTTCTGGATCTTAAGTTTTTTAAGTGTTTCTGAAAAATATTTTCCTACATCCCGGCTATTGCTCTCATCTAGATGGGGCATTTTGGAGATTATATTAAAATTATTTCCATATGCTGATAAATACTCACCTATAATTTCTTCGCTACTGCCATAAGAATAAGCCGTGTCTAATGTATTTATTCCCGCTTTGTGCGCGTATTCTAAAATTTCGAAAATTTCCCCCTTCGAAGGCCTCCCTCTCTTATTTGCAATCCCATAATCCATGCCGAATTGTGCTGTTCCTAGGCATAATTTATGTATTAATTTTGGATTCATTTTTTAAAAAACCTCTTTATCTTGGAAATAACCCTCAGTTGTTCCGACTCTGTCAGCATCGTATATAATGGCAGGCTTAAACATTCCTTGGAATATTTTTCGGCCACAGGAAAATCCCCTGGCTTGTAACCAAATTCTTTACGGTAGTAGGTAAATAAATGAGCGGGGATGTAATTCACCTGGGTGTAGATATTGTTTCTTCTCAAATAATAATAAAGTTCGTCACGCACTGCCGCAGGCACCCTGATCACGTACAAATGATAGGAGGCATAGGTTTTTTGTCTCTCGCAAGGCAGCATTATTTCGCCGATATCTGATAGATTATCATTGTAGCGTTTAACCAAGTCTCTTCTAATGCGCACCATTTCGTCTAGTTTTTTCAGTTGTGAGATTCCAAGAGCACACTGAAAATCAGTTATTCTGTAATTAAAGCCGACTTGCAACATATCATAAAACCAAAAGTCTTGGCGTTTCTTGACTATCCCGTGATGCCTGAGCCTTAAAGCAAGTTTATAAATCTTTTTATTGTTGGTAAGAATTGCTCCCCCTTCTCCTGTGGTTATATGCTTGATAGGGTGAAAACTGAATACGGCTATATCTGAATGCCTGGAACTGCCCACCTTAATCCATTCGTTTTTATCACTAATTTTATATTTTGCGCCCAGCGCGTGAGCTGCGTCTTCCACTATCCTTATCCCGTATCTATCGCAAATCTTCTTTAACTCTCTTATATCCATAACAGTACCCATAAAATGCACAGGTATTACTGCTTTAATTTTTCTCCTTCTCGAAGGAACTTTTAGAAAATCTTTCAATTTTTCTATATCTAAATGATAGGTCGTATCGTCTATATCTATGAACAGAGGCCTGGCGCCTACATATAAAGCACAGTTCGCGCTTGCAGAAAAGGTAATGGGACTTGTTATAATTCCATCTCCTTTCCCTATATTTAATGCCATCATTGAAAGGTGTAACGCTGCTGTCCCACTTGATACGACCACTGCATATTTTGCACCTGTGTATTTACAAAGAGCGCTTTCAAATTCTTCTATTTTCGGACCCTGTGTGATAAAGTCTGATTTCAACGCATCTATAACAGCAGTAATATCCTGGTGTGAAATGTTTTGTCTTCCGTAAGGGATATATTTATTATTTCTCATACTGCAGCATTTTTCCTAAGTCTTCTGCCGTTAGCCATTCTGTATTTGTATTACTGGAATATCTGAATCCATCTTTTACTTTTTTACAGTTTTTATAATTTCTTTTTGCATTCCACGTTTGAAATGGGGTTAATATCACATACATATCTTTTGACTCAACCGTATTATGGGATTCGTCCTCCGGTACAAGAACCTCATGTAGTTTTTCGCCGGGTCTTATGCCTATAATTTTATGTTTGCAACCCGGAGCAATTGCTTTTGCCAAATCTGCTATCTTCATACTCGGTACTTTAGGAATAAAGATTTCTCCTCCCTGCATAATATCTAAACAATTCAAAACAAAGTCAACCCCCCGTTCTAATGTTATCCAGAACCGAGTCATTCTTTTATCGGTTATCGTTAAAACACCTTTTGATTTCTGTTCTTTAAAAAAAGGTATTACGCTCCCTCTGGAATTAAAAACATTCCCATATCTAACAACACTAAATCTCGTCTTAATATCTCCTGAATAAGTATTTCCAGCAACAAAAAGTTTATCGGCACAAAGCTTAGATGCACCATATAGATTTATGGGATTTACGGCCTTATCGCTTGAAAGCGCTAAAACCTTTTTAACCTTGTTGTTTAATGCAGCATTTATTATATTTTCAGCGCCTAATACATTTGTTTTAATGGCTTCAAAAGGATTGTATTCTAAAGATGGAACTTGTTTCAGGGCTGCTGCATGAATAACGATATCAACTTCATGAAAGGCTCTATGCAACCTTTCTGGATCTCTTACGTTTCCTATAAAATATCTTAAGCGGGGGCTGTTGAATTTCTTTTTCATTAAGAATTGCTTATATTCGTCTCTCGAAAATACAATTATTTTCTTGGGTTTATATTTCCTCAATACAATTCCGACAAATTTCTGTCCAAACGACCCTGTACCTCCTGTGATTAATATAGTTTTGTTGTTTAACATTATTGTCTCCTCGCTTCTTTTTTGTTGTTTTTCTTGGTCTTAACATTTAATACAGTGTTCAAAAGGCCTGAATTGAATAAATTAAACAGGGATTGTGCCTTATTCTGAAGATCTTTTAATTTGTTTAGTCTTTGTTTAAATACTTTTATGGCCTCTTTTTCTTCTCTGTCAGAAGGGTTAACCGCGTTGAGGGCATGAGACGAAGAATTTACCACGTCATCGGCTTCCGATAGCCGACTCTGAGCCATTGACTTGATTCTATCCAATATCACATTAGAAATGTCTATCTCTGCCTCATAATAGTCTCTCCTAGAACCTTTAACCCATACCCTTCTTACAGCATTGTATCTTTCAAGCGCCCTTATATTAACGCTTACGCTTCCTTTGCTGATTTTGAGACGCTCAACCATATCGTTAAGAGATAGAGGTTTGTTGCTTAAATAAAGTATAGCGTAAAGTTGGGCCATTATATTATTAAGCCCGAATTTACTGCATATCTGGTTTATTTTTTCTAAAAAAATATCTTTGGCGTGTTCTAAATTTTCATTCATAATTTCTCCTCGTTTAGAACGTTCTAAACGTTCTAAACGTTATAAACGTTATAAACGAAATATATCACATATCATTTACACTGTCAAGTCATTTTCGCCACTGGTCATTTTCGCCACTGGTCATTTAGGGACGGTTGTTAATGCTCACTATAGGAATTTAGATGATAAATAACGATAAGGAGGACAAATAACAATATAGCTCCGTATGCGGGAAAAGAGAGAAAATAAAAGAAAGTATGTCTATTAACGTAATGTTCTGATATAAGAATCAAATCAAATAGATTTATCTGCGTAATATACCCTGACAAAATATAGGATATACCAAGAAGAGCTGCTCCAAAACCATACTTCTTTTTATAAATGAATGATACTGCAACCGAATATCCGATTAAGCAAAATATCAGATAGTAAGGTTGGCCGTGTGGAGATATTAATAGCATCACAACAGAGACCAAGCTATATTCAATTGATAAATTCTTTGAGCTTCGTTTTCTATATAATAAAATAAAGCTATAGAAAAATATAAGCATGACAACAAGCCTTATTACAAACCACTTTATAAACCAAGGCCTTGTTATCTGCGGATAGAGTATTTGATTATAAGAATAATCTGTTGTGCTGAAAATTCGTTCAATAGCTGAAGGTAGTGTCTGGCTTCTCCAATATGTATAAACAGATTTATTTTTTGTGCTTTCTTTCAAAAATTCTTTGATCGTCCTGCTGTTCTGCCAACCTAAAGTAATCTGTGTTCCTATTACTATGATTAAAACTGTCATAAGCATCGCAAAAAATGCTTTATTTTTTTTCTTAACTAAAAAATAGATAAGGAATATTAATGGCAAAAATTTCGTCATGCTGGCAATACCCATTGATATTCCTGAAAATATATCGCGCTTTTTATATAACAGATGTAATGACAATATAATCATAAAGAATTCAAATATCTCTATAACATCTTCTTGAATAGCAATGTAGAGAGGCCAATAACCCATCCATAAAAAAACGATTATTAATTTAGGCAAAATGGGTAAGTCTTTAAATATTTTTAATATTAATAATAGAGCCGTAGCCAGAACAATATAATTAAATACGAGCCAAACAATACTAACCAATTTTATGGACTTTAGTTTCGTTAAAGGCAGTGTTATAAGATGTTGAATTGGGCCATAGCCCCACTTGCCATAGTAGATATCGCCTAGGAGAGGATCGTTATCCCATTCTTCTGCAATTGTTTTATTACGTAATTCGGAATTGTACTTATCTACAAAAGGGCCCGGGAAGGCACTCCAGAAATCCCCCCCCCTGCGTTGATCTTCTTCTTCTGTCAAATTAAGAATAGATGTTATCGGTGCATATAC
>SDBU01000402.1_pt1 | contig 61223 bp, 61 predicted proteins | sample 2277071 | NCBI WGS metagenome assembly SDBU01 (sample SAMN10397929, study PRJNA504765) | marine sediment metagenome | isolation source: marine sediment core GS08_GC12, 126 cmbsf | place: Arctic Ocean: Gakkel Ridge, Loki's castle | collected 2008 | reverse complement strand
CTAAGCTTCCTTAAAGAGCTTATTAAACTTTTTGAGGAAGGAAAGTTAAAAACAATCATAGATACAAGCTATTCACTTGAGCAAATTGTCGAAGCTCATAGGTATGTCGAAAAAGGACACAAAAAGGGAAATGTAGTAATAACTGTGGAACATAACGACAAAACCTAGTGGCAATAATAGGTATCATTATCTGGAAATCGATAAGCAGAAAGGGGGGACACTATGACAAAGGAAAAATTCTTGACCGTGCGTTGGAATAATCTGCTTTCGCTGGGACTGGGAATTCCCGCTCTGATTTATGTTGTCGTCGTCTTATCCACTTCGGTTTTGTCGGTCAGAGCAGGCTTCATTGGGATAGTGGTTATTGGGGTGCTTTACTGCCTGGTTGTCGAATGGCATTCGGCCAAGCAGTTAGCTTGGCAAAGGAAGAACCTGGGCGGCCAGGGTCCAGCCAAACTGAGGTTCACTCACCCACTCAACTTGATCATGGTGGCTTACAATGTTGTCTGGTGGATACCTATAGTGCTTCCCTTCACCACGATAATAGACTACCGTACGGGCTTCATAGCGTTCTTCGTAGTTACGATCATAAGGGCCGTTGCTAATCTGTACAGGAACAACGTCCTCAAGCTGGAGCAGGCCGAGAGTTTTCCCCTCCGATCACCTTGAATAGTTGAAAGATAAAATCGGTCATAGATAGACGCTATCCGTTGGAGCAGACTGCCGAGGCTCACAAGTATGTTGAAAAAGGGCACAAAAAGGGGAATGTAGTCATAACTGTGGTAGAGTCAAAATAGATAAATCTGATAGCGAGAATTAAAGTGAAGCACACCATTACGCTGATACCCGGTGATGGCATAGGACCGGAGGTTGTAGAAGCCGCCAGGCGAGTTCTAGAGGCCACCGGTGTAGAGTTCCAGTGGGAAATAGTTAATGCCGGTGCCACCGCATTAGAGAAAGAGGGTAGCCTCCTGCCGGAGCGCCTCTTTGAGTCGATCAAGCAAAACAAGGTTGCGCTCAAAGGACCAACTACTACCCCTGTGGGTGGAGGCTTTCGGAGTGTAAATGTAGCTCTTCGAAAGGCACTGGAACTCTATGCCTGTCTTCGCCCTTGCCGAAGTTACCCGGGTATCCCTTCGCGATATAAAAATATAGATATAGTAATCGTGAGGGAGAACACTGAGGACCTATACACTGGAATTGAATTCGAAAAAGGCACCCCAGAAGCAGAAAAGCTACTTTCCTTCATTTCACAAAGCCAAAGAAAGGAAGTACGAAAGGATTCTGGCATTAGCCTCAAGTTAATCTCCGAGACTGGAACCAGAAGAATTGCCAGATTTGCTTTTGAGTATGCCCGTGTAAATAACAGGAAGAAAGTAACTGCCGTTCATAAGGCGAACATTATGAAGTTCTCAGATGGCCTTTTCCTCAGTGTGGCCCGAGAGGTCGCCAGTGCTTATCCCGACATCGAATTTGAGGATAGAATTGTGGATAATCTATGTGCCCAACTTGTTCAGCGACCGCACCAGTTCGACATACTTCTGCTCCCAAATCTCTACGGAGATATTGTCTCCGACCTGTGCGCTGGACTTGTCGGTGGACTAGGGGTGGCTCCAGGAGCTAATATCGGTAATGAGATAGCCGTTTTCGAACCCACCCATGGCAGCGCCCCCAAATACACCGGCTTGAACAAGGCGAACCCAATGGCCACGATTCTATCCGGTATAATGATGCTTCGGTATATCAATGAAAAAGTAGCCGCTGACAGAGTAGAGGCAGCCGTAGCCGACGTAGTAGCTAAAGGTAAATCAGTTACTTATGACCTGAGACCAGAACGAGATTCAGCCACAGCCGCAGGGACTTCCGAAATGGCTGATGCCATAATCAAAAAGTTGAGCTAGGTCAGGGGTGCTATTACCATTAATTCTTTAGCAATATCTGGATATTTAGCGATAAATCGCAATTCATCAGCAACAAGAGGCTTCTGTGCTAACACATTAGCGTATCTTACCAATTCCAGGACCTTCTCAGCATCTTCTCTGTTCTTGAAGATTATCTCCATCTTGCCCATGAGATGCTTAAAACCAGATATCCCGCTATATTGACCGGAGCATATCTCCCTACCGGTCTCAACCATCTCTGGTTCGCCTCGGCCCAACTCTTTGAAATCGTATAGTTCGTAGTTTTTTGGATCCTTTAGTACCCCATCAGCATGGATACCAGAAGCATGAGCGAAAGCATTAGCCCCAACCCCAGGCTGGTTTATAGCAATGGGAACGCCAAAAGCATAGCTGGCATATTTACAAATCTTCCATGCCATTGATAAGCGAATTGGCATACCAAACTTATATTTTTTAGCCAGACCCCTGGACTTTTTGAGTGCCAATACCACGGCGATGAGGTCAGCATTACCTGCCCTTTCTCCTATTCCATTGACCGTTGTGTTTATATAAGCGTCCTGCCCCCCATCAATGACCCCCTTTGCCCCGGCAATAGAATTAGCCACAGCCATTCCCAGATCGCCATGGCAGTGGAGTTCAATAGGCATTCCCACTTCCTCCGCCAGCAGTTTGCAAATCTCATAAATGCTGAAGGGGTTATCATAGCCGAGCGTATCACAATACCTCAACCTATCGGCTCCATGTTCCTTAGCCATAGAAGCAAATCGGAGCAGAAAATCTGTATCTGTTCTTGAAGCATCCTCAGCATTAACACCAACAGTTTCCGTACCATGTGACTTAGCAGCGTCAATAGCATCTGCAGTCATTGCCAATATATCTTCCTTATTCTTGCTGCCTCTAAATTTGCCCTCAATCATTTGGTCAGAGGTAGAGATAGAAAGATTGAGGTGTTTGATATTCGGGACTAAGTTATAAGCCCGTTCCACGTCCCCAGCAGTGGCTCGTATCCACCCTTCCAAGTGAATGGGCTGCAAGACACCCATCTCCGCCAATTTAAGGTTTGCCCGAAGGTAATGGGACTCATGTCTGGTAGTAGGGAAACCAAATTCACTTTGATAAACTCCCATCTCATTCAAATACATATTTATCATGGTCTTGCCAAGCTTGGATAGACCGAGCTTGGCTGTCTGAACTCCGTCACGATTTGTTACATCAATCAGGTAAATTTTGCCCATTTTTTGCACCTCTAGATTTGAGTATATATTCCTTACTATGCGTAATTTTACATTTACTAAATGCAATGTTCAAATCATTATCAGTTTTTCGCTCTCTAACACAGACGGTGAATGGAGTTCCTCTTAAAATATAGATAGCCCCCGGCCAGCCCCCCAAAAATTACGGCTGACCCGACTGTTGCCAGAGCGCAGAATAGGATAGCGTCAAAAAAGAAACGCCCACCAGCGAAGAGCTGAAGCATATAGCCTTCAGTCGACCAGAATTCATTACTAAAAAAGAGTAGATGAAACTGTAACCAGAGCTGGTCAAAGCCCAGCAATGTGCCTAATCCCAGCATCAGCATCAGGGCCAGGGTAATACCGCTACCCCCGACCACTCCCCACGCCAGTTGCCGCCAGTATTTCCTCTTTCTCCAGAAGAGACTAACTCCAGCATAAGCCAGAGCATAAAGCAGCGTCCCCAGTGCAACCCAATAGTCCAGCCGAATCAACCCTTTGACATCCCTAAAGTGAATAACTTCCTCTGGATTAAACAGCTCAAGGCTGACATACTCCTCATCCGAGTTAAAGTAACTAATCAGCCCAGTGGCTACATCCTCCAGTTCTACCTCGGTCAAGCCGGTAGTTTGGCTTATATCGTATTTTTCAAAGCCATATTCATAAAGCCAGAGGCTATTGGCTGCCACCGCAACGCTAGCTGTCAGCAGCAGAACCGGCAGGCAGATCATAAACAGACCTTTAGCCGTAATTCCAAGAATCCTCAACTTTTATCTCCCTCAACCATTACCTGATTTTACACTGTCACGGCTAAAAAGCATAGAGTTTATTAGCAACCTTGAACTTGACTTGGCATCTGGGAAATGATTAAAATAATCGTAGAGGAAGCAAAATGCCAATATATGAGTATGTTTGCTCTGATTGTAACTTAAAGTTTGAGTTGTTACGCCTCATAAGCCAGGTTAATAAAGGGGCTTCCTGTCCACGTTGCCATAATACGGCTAAACGGATACTCTCCACCTTTGCTTCCTTCTCTAAGGACGAGAGCGGGCTAATTTCTTCCATAGGTAGTAGCTCCTGTGCCAGTTGCGGTGCTACTAACTGTGATACTTGTGGTCTGTGATTGAGGCAGGTCATGCCAGCCACTACTGCTCCTAAAAGAACGGGTATTGCTAATCTTCCCCTCCATTACGGCAAGGTGCCGCCCTGGCTCTTTGCCCGTATGGTTAAACTGGCTCGAGCGATTACCATTGCTATCGTGGCTGACTTTGGCTCTGAAGAGATGTTGAGGCGATTGTCACATCCTCATTAGTTCCAAGCTTTCGGCTGCATCCTAGGCTATGACTGGCACTCAAGCGGTGTTACCACCACTCTATGTGGCGCCCTTAAGGAAGGTATAAAGGGATTAGAACGCGACTTGGGTTTATTTATAGCTGGTGGCAAGGGCAGGACGTCACGGCGAACCCCGTCAGAGATAGAAAGCTGGGGAAATTCAATTTCACTAAACCCAGCGCCACTGGTATATGCCAGCCGGATGTCAGCCAAGGTAGATAGCTCAGCGGTTCAAGACGGCTACCATCTCTACCACCACACCTTCCTGTTTACCCCCCGTGGCTCGTGGACGGTTATTCAACAGGGTATGAACGAGGCTAAGCGCTATGCCCGCCGTTACCATTGGCTAGGTGAAACAGTTACTAGCTTTGTCAATGAGCCCCATTCCGCCATCCTGTCTGAGACAAAAGGACAAGCACTAAACTTGGTCGCCAGTGAAAGTCACCCCGCCCGAACCACTATCACCGATATAGTTACCAATGAAAAACCAGAAAATATCCTGGCTGAGCTGAAAAGAATAAAGACTCTGCACCTGCCATCGCACCATTACCTGAGCACCCAAGACCTTCACCCCGATAGCCTGAGTCGGATTCTAGTAAGCACCTATGACCGTCAGCCGAATAACTTTGAACAATTATTAGGGCTAAAGGGAGTAGGCCCCAAGACCATCCGTGCCCTGAGCCTCATTTCCGAGCTGGTCTATGGGGTTGCCCCCAGCTACCGAGACCCTGCCCGCTACAGCTTCGCCCATGGGGGTAAAGACGGCATCCCCTACCCTGTTGACCGCAAAACCTACGACCAGTCAATTGAGCTCTTAAGTAAAGCCATCCACAAAACTAAACTGGGCATCAGGGAAAAGAGCGAAGCCCTTAATAGGCTCCACAAGCTGAGGCACAGATATAAAGCATAATTTGAATCCTGCTCACTGAGCAATCCTACTCCTTCCACCAAGAAAAAGTTCCCCCATCCCGTCATAATTTGCTCACAGAGGCAAGGACAAACTCCCTTTTTATCTCCAATAATTTCCATCCAGATTTTACACTGTCAAGGTTAAGAAGAATACCCTAAAAACCTAACCCTGTGCTATAATTAGTCAAATCCTTGGAAGGTGCTATGTTTACCCATCTCCACGTTCATACCGAGTACAGCCTGCTTGATGGCATGTCCCGCATCCCTCAGCTGGTATCCAGAGCCAGAGAGATGGGGATGAATAGCCTGGCCATAACCGACCATGGGGCGATGTATGGCGTTATTGAGTTCTATCTGGCAGCAAAAGAAGCAGGCATAAAGCCTATTATTGGCTGCGAGGTTTATCTAGCTCCAGGCAGCCGCTTTAGCCGTACTGCGAGTGATAAAAGCAACTGCCACATTATTCTACTAGCCAAGAATCATACCGGGTACCGCAATTTAATTCAGCTCACTACCAAGGCCCAGCTTGAAGGCTTTTACTACAAGCCGCGAGTAGATAAAGAGCTTCTCCAACAGCATCATCAAGGGCTTATTGCCATGACTGCTTGCGCTGCTGGTGAGGTTCCACGCCTCATCCTAAAAGGACTCCTTCAGGAGGCAAAACAGGCTGTTTCGTGGTACAAGCAAACATTTGACGATTTCTACCTAGAGATACAGCGACACCCTATTCCTGAGCTGGAGCCAATAAATAAAGGCCTCCTATCTATAAGCAGTGAGTTAGAGATTCCGCTGGTGGCAACTAACGATGTCCACTATATCAACCAGGAAGATGCCTCAGCTCACGACCTGCTGTTATGTATTGGAACCAACTCCTCTATCCATGATGAGAAAAGAATGAAGATGGCAGGCGATTTCTTCTACCTCAAGAGTCCACAGGAGATGTCAGAGCTGTATCATGACATCCCACAGGCAGTGGAGAACACTGAGCGCATTGCTGAGATGTGTAATCTCAAACTTGAGTTTGGGCGTCTTTACCTCCCTGAGATAGAACTACCTGAAGGGAAGACGGCTGACCAGTTTCTGGCTGATCTTTGCTATGAGGGTCTGCCCCAATACTACCCCCAGCCTACTCCAGAGATAAAGCAGCGACTTGATTATGAACTTGAGGTAATAAAGCAAACCCAATTCGCTAATTACTTCCTTGTTGTCTGGGATATCATCTCCTTTGTCAAGAAGCATAACATCTTATTTGGGGTTAGAGGTAGTGCTGCTGCCAGCATTGTCCTTCATTGCCTCGGTATCACCGAGGTTGACCCTGTTGAACACAAGCTGGTCTTTGAGCGCTTTCTCAACTTGGAACGTCAGGAGATGCCTGACATAGACTTAGATTTTGAGGATGACCGTCGTGACGAGGTCATCTCTTACGTCTCACAGAAATACGGGCAAGACCACGTCGCCCAAATTATCACCTTCGGCACACTAGGCGCCAGGGCAGCCCTGAGAGACGTAGGGCGGGCTTTAGCTATGCCCTATAGTGATGTTGACCGTGTAGCCAAGCTGATTCCTTTTGCTCAAGGTATGACCCTAGCCAGAGCCATGGATGAGAATAGCGAACTCAAGGATATCTACCATAAGGATACTATAGTTCGTAATCTGGTTGACTCCGCCAGGAAGGTAGAGGGTATTGCTCGCCATGCCAGTACGCACGCTGCTGGTGTCGTTATATCTAAAGAGCCCCTCACCAAATATGTTCCGCTACAACGGGCAAGCAAAGGTACCGATGAAGCCACAGTTATGACCCAATTCACTATGGAAAATATTGCCCAGGTTGGGCTTTTGAAAATGGACTTCCTTGGGCTGGCTAACCTAACCATTCTAGGTAAGGCAAGGGAAATTATTTACCAGAACCGTGGCGTTGATATTGACCTACACCATATCCCGATGGATGATGTCAAGACTTTTGACCTGCTTGCCGCAGGGGAAACGGCTGGCGTATTTCAGTTAGAGGGAGCTGGTATGCGCCGCTACATAAAGGAACTTAAACCAACCGCCTTCAGCGATATTTCAGCGATGGTAGCTCTGTATCGACCGGGACCTATGGAACATATCCCTACTTTTATCAAAGCCAAGCACGGCATTGAGCCTATCCGCTATCCCCACCCAACTTTAGCTAACATCCTTGAGGAAACCTATGGAGTGATTGTATATCAAGACCAGGTGCTATTCATCGTGCAGGCCTTCGCTGGCTATAGCCTGGGACAGGCTGACATTTTCCGCAAGGCAATGGGCAAGAAGATTCCTGCGGTTATGCAAAAAGAAAGGCGTAATTTTATTGCCGGCGCCAAGAGGAAGGGATTCTCGACTGAGGTGGCGACTGAGGTTTTCACCCTCATTGAGCCCTTCGCCGGCTACGCCTTCAACAAAGCTCACAGCGTCAGCTATGCTCTTATTGCCTATCACACCGCTTATCTCAAGGCAAACTACCCGGCAGAATATATAACCGCTTTACTGATTGCCAATGCTGGTCAGTTAGAGAAAGTGGCTAGTGCTGTTGCTGAATGTCGCCGCCTGGTTATTACAGTGCTACCGCCTGACATAAATCGCAGTCAAGCCATCTTTTCTATAGAAAAGAATAATAAAGATGATGCCCCTGCCATTCGTTTTGGGTTAACCACCATTAAGAATGTAGGGTTTGGAGCAATAGAGCCGATTGTTGCTGAACGCAACAAAGGAGGCGAATTCAAATCTATTGAGGACTTGTGCCGCCGTTGTGACCTGCAAAGTATAAATAAGCGGGTACTGGAAAGCCTGATTAAAGTTGGTGCTTTGGACTGCCTGGGCAACAGGGGAACTCTGCTGAACAGCACAGGCCGTATCCTATCTTTAGCTCAGCGAGAGCAGCGCCTGCGTGATACCGGACAATCAACGATGTTTGACCTCTGGGGTCAGACAGCGCCCATGCCGCTGCCTGACCTTGACTTAGCACCAGCTGAAATTTCTGACAAGGAAAAAACGGCTTGGGAGAAAGAGCTGATGGGTGTATCTCTCTCCGAACAACCTTTCAGCCCAGTAATCAGCGGGGCAGATACAGAGACTATATTTTGCGGTCAAGTGGAAGCCGAACTGGAAGGACAAAATATCGTCATTGCGGGAAGAGTTACTTCAGTTCGTTACTTCTCCACTAAGGCTAACCGATCTTTCATCAGCGCTGTTCTTGCTGACTTTAGTGGCCAGGTTGAGGTTATGGTCTGGCCCAAAGTATATGCCAATACCACAGACCTCTGGCAGGAAGGCAATGAATTGGTAGTCGAGGGGAAGGTAAGACTGAGGAATGATAGAGTGCAACTGAATTGTGATAGTGTACGCCACTATCAGCCGGAAACAGCCCCTGGTAAAGAAGCGGTTACTCCTGAACCCAGTGAGGCACCGGTAGTAGCTAAGACAACCGCAGTTTACACAGCACCAGCTGAAAGCCGCCATCTGGTAATCAGCATCACCCAGACCGCTGATGAGGCTAGTGATACAGCCTACCTGCATAAATTGGTTAACATCCTTAAAGATTTTCCCGGGCAGGATAAGGTAAACCTACGTGTAGCTAACGAGAAAAGGGTGGCTAACCTCAAACTGTCTAACATACATACCAACTACTGCCCTGAACTCCACCAACGGTTGGTAGAGCTGGTAGGAGAAGATGGGCTAAAGCTAGAACCAACTGATAGCTCCTGAGTTGATAAACATCCTAGGAACCATCATCATGTGGTACTAGAATGGGCAAAGAGGTAGAAAACATAAAATGCCTCCAAATGATAAATCAGCAGGGCACAGAAAAAGACTACGGGAAAAGTTCACTAAGTCAGGCCTGGCTGGCTTCCACGACTATGAAATTATTGAATTACTCTTGACCTTAGGTTCACCCCGCAAGGACTGTAAACAGCAGGCAAAAGAAGTCATTAAAAGGTTCAAAACACTGAGAGAAGCCCTGGAAGCCCCTCCTGAAGAGCTACAACAAATAGATGGAATCGGTCCTCACAGTGCCTTCGGTATCAAGCTGGTGCAGGAAGTAGCCAGAGAGTTTCTTAAGGAGAAAATTATTGATAAGCCTATTTATAAATCGGCCAAGGAGATTTTTGATTATCTCTACCACTCAATGCGAGACCTTAAGAAAGAGGTATTCAAGGTTATTTATCTAAACAGCCAGAACCAGACTGTTGACACTACTGACCTCTTCGAGGGAACGGTAAATAGCAGTTCTATCTCCCCCCGTGAGGTTATTGAAAGCGCCATTAAACATAATGCCGTCTCACTGATTTTTGTCCATAATCACCCTTCAGGCAACCCTGAACCCAGTGGGAGTGATAAGGAGCTAACCAAGGACCTGGTCTTTGCCGGAAGCATCATGCGAATTAAGGTTTTAGACCACATTATAATTGGTGATAATAGATACTTCAGCTTCGCTGGGGAGGGACTAATTGGGCAATACGAATTGGATTTCCTGAACTTGAAAATGAGAGGGGCCTCTGAGGCTAAGCGAAGACTATACCGAGCTAAACTATTTGGCTCCGAGCGTCATTAACAGCCATAACCACAAACGCATTGCTTCCCAGAGCCAGAAAAGCTTCTACCCTGCATTCTAACCGACAAACACCTTCTCATAACTTAATGTTAACTGAGCCCTCCAGCCGAAGGAGTTGTCTCTTCAACTCTAGCCCTCCACCAAAGCCGCCCAGTTTACCACCACTGGCTACTACCCGGTGACAGGGCACGATAATTGCCAGCGGGTTTCTACCCATAGCATGTCCTACCGCTCGCGCCGCTCTTGGTCTTCCTGCCCGTTCAGCCACCCAGCCGTAACTTCTGGCCTCACCATAGGTGATGAGCCTGGCTGTTTCCCACACCTTGCGCTGAAAAGCAGTACCCCGGGAAAGGTCAAGCTCATCAGGAAAGTCTACTTTTTGACCACTAAAATAAGCTTTGAATCGCCCCATTAAGTCCTCAAACAAGGGAGGAGACCATGTAGCATGGTTTACACTATCGCCTAATCGCTGGCGTGCTTCTTGAACAGAACGCTGGGGTAAGGTGGTGCCCACTAGTCCCTCGGCTGAGGCTAATATTCCCAGCCAACCCATATCAGTATTAAAAGTAACATATTTTAGCTCTTCATCTTTCATGATATCACCCCACACTGACAAGACTGCTCCGAAATTAAAACCTGACTACCCCAGTTCAGGCTCAATCAGGCCGTAATTACCGTCCTTACGCCGATATAACAGGTTAAGCCCCTCGGTATCGGCATTAAAGAATAAGAAGAAATCATGACCCAAAAGCTTCATCTGGTCTATAGCTTCATCCACAGACATCGGTTTAATTACAAACCGTTTAACCCTGACCACTTTTCCCACAGGCTTCTCTGCCTCTATTTCCGGTTTGAATTCACTTCGAGCAAATGAGATGCCTCTGCTCTTATCATAGAGCTTCCCTTTATAGCGTTCAATTTGCCCATCCATAACCGCCACTACCTTATCAACAGCGACGAACAAGTTTTCTCCTCTCCCTTCACCACGAAGCAATGTGCCATTACTATTTATAGTTACCTGTATCACAAAACGTTGCTCGGGAGACTTTGTCTTTTCCTCGAAGATTTCTACTTTGGACTCCCTAAGGTTAGGTAGATGACGACTCAGCTTACCCAGCTTACGCTCAATGTAGCGGCGTGCTGTTGGCACTAACTTTACATTCTTACCAGTTATCTGCAGCTCCATCGTTTCACTCCTTCAAATCTCCCTGGCTAGAACTAGTCCCCACACTGAGGTGGCTCCAGCGGCTTTCAGCGCCGCAGCACAGGCATCAAGGGTAGCCCCCGAGGTGGAAACATCATCTATGAGCAGCACCTGCTTATCTCGTGGCCTGTGGTCACGGCAGGTAAAAGCGTCAGCTACATTGCTCCGCCTCTCCTTTACGGTTGGTGTTTTGGCCTGAGGAAGGGTATGTCGCTGCCGGATGAGACAGTTATCTATTACCGGTAAGTTGATGAGCTTTCTTAGCTCCTTGGTCAATAAGCGGGATTGATTGTAGCCACGTTCCCTCAATCGTTTCTTGTGCAGGGGCACTGGCATTAGAGTTTTTCCAGGCACAGGGTTTGTAGTAAGATACTCATGTAGCAACTCAGCCAAGGGGGCAGCTAAGGCTCTAAGATTTCTATATTTTAGCTCATATATAGCCTTATGTATTACTCCATCAAATCGAAACGGAGAACGAATACCATCTATCTCTGCCTGCCAATTAACACAGTTAGGACAAAGTGTGCCACTAAGCTGGGGCCTACCACATTTGGGACAGAGCGCGGGCATAATTCGGAGTAAGGAGTGTCGGCAAGAGCAGCAAATAAAATTACCTTCCTTGCCACAGCCTACACACCACTGTGGGAACAGAAGATTGAGCGCTATCCCCTTAAGCTTAGTTAATTGAGGAAGCACGTTCACCCCCTATTGTCCTTCAGGATGAACTCCTAGGTGTTTTGGCGAGAGCGGGGGCTGTGGAGTACCCCACTCATAATTGGTTCGTCAATGTAGACATCGCCATTCCTGATTTTCAGATTGTAACCGCAATCAGGATTGGTGCAAACCCAGGCTTTGTACTCAATAGATGCCCCTTGACTGCCAAAATCAGACAAGGGCACCAGGTCTCCAGACTTACACTTTTGACATTTGGGAAAACCAAATTGTTCCACGAAGGCCACCTCCCAACCGAAATTAATTTTCACACAGTATACACTAAGTAGTAACCGCTGGCAAGAGTTTCTTTAACCCATCAAAAGCTAGTATGCCCCGGGGGAAGTACAAAAATATGTGAAAATGCTGAATCTTTCGTGGCACCGTGCCAGTGCTTCTCACCCGCCGGGATGAAAATAATGGTACCTGGTGTTACCGTTACTTCTTCTTTCTCTGTAGCCACTATCCCCTTCCCTTCAGTAACGTATAAGATTTGGTCAGCTGTATGGGCATGGAATACACACGCGGCACCGGGGCTAAAGTTCACTACAGCAGACCGAAGTACATCCTCACTCTCACCAATAAGGTGCTGTATATCAACCTTGCCTCCCTTAAAGATTGGATTTTTACTTTCTTCAGCTTTGACATCACTAATCTTTACTACTTTCATCATTTCTCTCCAAAGTTTTGATTGATAAATCGCCTTTGTTTAGTCCGACTAAACTAATCCGACTATAAATAGCGCCTTTTCTGGTTAGCTGACTCTTCATCAGGCTGATAGCATCTACTTTAAAATTATAAACTGTATCAAGCTTAGTGCTAGCTATGAGCTGTCCAAATCTTTGCCGTTCATCCAATGATGTCTGGTCGCGAAGCCGAGCCAGGGTCAAATGGGGTGTAAATGGTCGTGATTCAGGAGTAAAGCCTAGCGGAGCCAGATTAGACTCTATGCACTGCTGAAGCTGACCTAATTTGTCTATCTCCCCACTTATTCCTACCCATGCAATCTGAACTCGTCTCAAATTTGGAAAAACTCCTAGTCCCTGGACCTCCAAGCAGAAAGGAGAGATTCCCCGAGCAGCCTCGGTCAGTGCCTCGATTATATCATCAGTCCTATCTATAGGCATATTACCCAGGAACTTTAATGTCAGGTGAATACTGTACGGGTCAACCCACTTCGCTGAGAGCGGCTTGCCCAATTTTAGCTTATCCTGTAGCTGGACAAGCCATGCTTTTAACTCATTCGGTAACTCAATAGCAATAAAAGAACGAACTTGCTCCATACCCAAGCCTTACTTACCCTTAATACCCAGTAGCCTCTGAGCATTACCGAATAGAATCAGGTTCTTTGTCTCCTCAGGCAAATCCAGAGACTTAATTTCTTTTATTAGCCGACTTTGCGTCAGTAAGGGGTAATCGCTACCGAAAAGAATCTTGTCAGCGCCGACAAGTTGAACAACCTGCTCGTATATCTGGGAACTATACAGAAAGGGTGAAGCTGCAGTATCAAAAAAGACATTGCTCATAGCCTGTTTTACTTCGGGCATTAAAGCATAGAATGGCAAACCACCACCCCAATGGGCACAGACTATGGTTAAATCAGGGAAACTGGTAATAAAAGGGTAGAGCATCTCGGGAGTAATCACCCCCTTGCCCGGATACTCATGTCCTATCGGCTCAGAGGCGTGGATAAGCAGACTTAGTTTACGCTCCCTTATTACTTTAATAAAAGGCTCCATCACCTCGTCATCCCTGAGGTCAAATAATTGCATGTCTGGTCTCATCTCGCCAACCCCTCTTATCCCCCCTTCAGCACAGCGCTCTATCTCAGCTATAGCCGCATCACACGAGTTTGGTTGAACAGCACAAAAGCCTATCAAGCGTTGGGGATAACGGGCTATCGACTCCAGGATATAGTCGTTGGTTTCAACGCACAGCTCGTGCGTAGTCCAGCCAATATTAGCAATAACCGAGGTATCAACCCCGTTCTTATCCATACTGGCAATAAGTTCATCGGCAGTGGCTAGCTTGGCATCAGGAGAGAAGTACAAAATAGCAAAACAGGGGTCACTATCAATATACTTACTGCGGTTTTTCTTTATCTGGGGCGAAAACACATGGGTGTGAAAATCAATAATCACCATCACATTATAGCAAACCACCCTACGCTACTTCAATACAGCGCACTTGAAGCCGTTTATTAAGAGAAGATTAATAAATAATTCTTAGAACATAGCGATATATATAGTAAAAGAGCGCTTTATAGAGAATATAAGGCCAATTTAGGTTTCAGAATGTCCTTCAGTGGTCATTATTATCTGTAAGTATACATTCAAGGGGTTGCGACATATGGCTATCTGCGCTATTATAAGTATATTAGCAGTCTCATCTTGGGACTGCTAATATTGGGTTTGTGATTTAACTTAATTGAGGAAGGAGGATCGAAATGGCAATTAAACTTCAACCACTGGCCGACCGGGTAGTAGTCAAACCTATCGAAAAGGAAGATGTGACAAAAGGAGGGATTGTTTTGCCTGATACAGTCAAGGAAAAACCCCAGGAAGGGAAGGTGATGGCTGTTGGTAAGGGCAAGTTATCTGAGGATGGGAAACGGATAACTATGGATGTTAAGGTTGGCGATATAGTGATTTATGCTAAGTATGGCGGCACTGAGATTAAGATCGATGATGATGATCTAGTGATCTTGCGCGAGAGCGATATTTTAGCTAAAAAAGGATAAATGACAAGTCCGGTTAGTATGAAAGGAGGAAAAAATGGCTAAACAAATTATTTTTGATGAAGAAGTCAGACACGCTTTAAAGAAAGGAATAGATGCTCTAGCTGATGCAGTCAAGGTAACATTAGGACCCAAAGGGCACACTGTAGCGCTGGACAAAAAATGGGGGGCACCATCAGTAATTGATGACGGAGTTACTATCGCCAAGGAGATTGAACTGCCCGACCCTTTTGAGAATATGGGTGTGCAGTTAGTTAAGGAGGCAGCCACCAAGACTAATGATGATTGCGGTGATGGGACTACTACTTCTACTATTCTGGCTCATGCTATGATTTCTGGTGGTTTTAAGAATGTGGCTGCCGGTGCCGATGCCTTGGCGTTAAAGAAGGGCATTGAGAAAGCAACCACAGCTATCATCGACGAGCTTAAACGAATATCTACTGAGGTGAAGGGCAGGGACCAGATTGCTCAGGTAGGGACTATAACAGCCGTTGACAGTGCTATTGGTAATTTAATTGCTGAGGTTATGGAGAAAGTAGGTAAGGATGGGGTCATTACTGTTGAGGAATCCAAGGGCATAAAGTATGAGACCGAGTATGTGGAAGGAATGCAGTTTGACCGTGGCTATATTAGTCCTTATTTCGTTACCAATGCTGAGAAGATGGAAGCAGCAATAGACGACCCCTATATCCTTATTACCGATAAGAAAATCTCGGCAGTTTCTGACCTTTTACCAGCCCTGGAGAAGATACTGCAGGTGTCAAAGAACCTGCTTATTGTAGCTGAGGATGTGGATGGTGAAGCCTTAGCTACCCTCGTGGTCAATAAGTTACGGGGGACGTTAAATATTCTGGCGGTTAAGTCTCCCGGCTTTGGTGACCGGCGCAAGGAGATGCTCGAGGATATGGCAATTCTCACCGGCGGCAAGGTGATTTCAGAGGAGGTAGGACGCAAGCTAGACTCAGTTAATGTGGAAGACTTGGGTAGAGCCCGCCGGGTAACTGCTAATAAGGATAATACAACTATCGTTGAGGGCAAAGGCTCAGAAGAGGCTATTAAGAGCAGAATAAAGCAGATTAAGGCTCAACTGGAGGAGACAACCTCTGATTTTGACCGTGAGAAACTCCAGGAGAGGCAAGCCAAGCTGGTAGGCGGAGTAGCTGTAATCAAGGTAGGCGCTGCTACTGAAGTTGAGCTTAAGGAGAGGAAACACCGGGTTGAAGACGCCTTATCAGCTACCCGAGCCGCAGTAGAAGAGGGTATCTTACCTGGCGGTGGTGTTGCCTTACTCAATTCTCTTTCAGTTCTGGATAAACTGAAGGTTACTGGAGACGAAGCTACCGGGGTTAATATTATCAGGAAAGCTGTTGAAGAACCAATCCGGTGGATTGCTGCCAATGCTGGCAAGGATGGCTCCGTAATAGTGGATGCAGTTAAGAAGAGCCCGGCTGGGGTCGGTTACGATGCTGCAGCCGATGATTTCGGTGACATGATAAAGAAGGGTGTCATTGACCCGACCAAGGTAGTAAGGTCTAGCCTGGAAAATGCGGCTAGTATTGCAGCAATGGTTTTGATTACTGAATCACTAGTTACTGATATTCCAGAGAAGGAGCAACCTCCAGCAATGCCGGGTGGTGGCATGGGTGGTGGCATGGGTATGGGTATGTAGTAATCAGCCTTCCCTAGAGTAGATTCAAAATAGCCGTGGCCCAAAGACCACGGCTATTTTTATTGAGCAGTCATAGCTTCAGAAGCTCTTCCAGATGTTTATATTTAGTGACAGGACCAACTACGGCCAAGCGGAGCTGACTACCTATCAGTAGCTCTTGGGCTAATTGACTAAGCTCCTCAATAGTAATGGCATCAATTATAGATACGACTTCGTCAACGCTAAGAATACGTCTGGTAAGTATCTCCTGCGCCCCTATCCAGCCAGCTACAGCGCGGCTGTCCTCCATGCTTAATAACAGATGTCCTTTTGATAATTCCTTTGCCTTGGATAATTCAGATTCAGGGACTAGCTCCTTAAGTCGGAAAAGTTGCTCCAAGATAGCCTTGACAGCCGTTGGCAGGTTCTTTGGCTCCACACCAGCATAAATAGTAACCGAGCCGGAGTCAAGAAAGTGCTCTATATAGCTATGGATACTGTAGGCAAGTCCCAGCTTATCGCGAATCTCAACAAACAAGCGGCTACTCATGCCCCCTCCCAAGATGACATTAAGCAGGCTAATGACGAAACGCTTGGGATGAAGAAGTGGTAAGCCGCGTAATGCCAAGCACAGGTGGGCTTGCTCGGTATCTCTTATCTCAGTAGACAGCTGCTGAACTGGCTGTTCCTTATAAGCCAGGTATCCAGAACGAGTCCGCTGATTAGTCCAGTTACCTAAGGTCTGCCTAACCGCAGTTATCACTTCTTGATGCTGGATATCACCGGCAATAGTAACTACCGTATTAGTAGGTAGATATTGACTGGCTAAATACTCAAGCATTGTGTTTTTGGTGATGGCCGCCACTGATTCCTTACTGCCGGCTATATCACGCCCCAACGGGTGATTAGGCCATAGAAGTTCATCAATAAGCATATTAACCCGTTGTGACGGGGAATCTCGGCTCATTCTAATCTCTTCAATAACAACCTGTCGTTCTTTGTCTATATCTTGAGGGTCAAACTTAGAATGAAGCACAATATCCGCCAGCACATCTAGAGCTAGGGAAAAGTGGGGTCGAGTCACCTTACACCAGTAGAGGGTCAGTTCCTTATCAGTTCCCGCGTTAAGAGTTCCACCCACTCCTTCTATTGCTTCCGCAATTTCCTTGGATGTTGCCCGTCTTTGGGTACCTTTAAATAGCATGTGCTCGATAAAATGCGAAGTGCCGGCCTGCACCTCAGTTTCATAGCGGGAGCCAGTCCCAATAAAGATACAGATAGATACCGAGCGGGTATGAGGCATATTGGCGGTGATAATACGCAGCCCGTTATTCAAAGTAACCTTTTGATACAATGCCCTACCTCTTTAATCAATAGTAAATCATATTCTAACGGCATTCCTGACTTAGTGTCAATCTGGGGCAAGTAGAACAAGCATAATGACAGTGTAGCTTGAAAGGGCAACACGTATATAGAGCGTAGAAGCAAGAATTAACAAAACCTTAACACGGGCTTTATGAGTAATTAATTACAGCGAACTAGAATGAAACTAGAGATTAAAAAGGTAGTTAAGGATAATGAAACGGAAATCGCTACTGATGCTCGCGGTGATATTCACACTCGTTAACGCAATCGATATTCTACTTACCTGGAGTGTTCTAAGCAAAGGCGGCATAGAGGCTAACCCGATAATGGCTTATGTTATCGAGGTAGGATTCTGGAGGTCTCTCGTTTGGAAGATAGCTCTTCCAGCATTCATCACATTCCTGTTAGTCCGTTACCGCAAATTAGCAATCCTCACGACCGTTACCGCTGTGGTTTCAATAGCTTGTATATGGAACTTTATTGGTTTGGTGATAGCATGATGTGTCCTAACTGCAAACAAATAATTCAAGACACCGACTGCCAATGGTGTCACTCCTCCTTAACAGCAAGCCAACTGAGCAGGGCAAAGATGACCGAAAGGACAAATGGAAATTTATGGATGAAAATTCTCACTTGGATAACTTCAATAGTGCTTGTTATTATTATTGGCGCTTTTGCCTTTATCCATTTTTCACCCGATTACGACATATATCTGGTGAGGAGCGAGAGCATGAAACCAGCCATCAATATGGGAGACATGATAATCACCAGCCCTATAAACGGCCTATTTAACGGCGAGGTAAAACCAGGGGCAATTGTAACCTACGAACACGGTAAGGAGCTGGTCACCCATAGAGTGGTGTCAGTTGATGGCAACGCCTTGGTGACCAAGGGTGAGGCCCTTGAAGAGACTGACCCTTGGCCAGTTACCTTGTCTAATGTTAGAGGCATTTATCTGCTAAAGCTCCCTTATGTAGGCTATGCAGTAAATTTCATCCGAACCAAACCCGGCTGGTTCTTGACGATTATTCTTCCCGCTACATTGCTTGTGGCCTTTCTTGTTAAGGAGATAGTGAAAGAGGCACTGGGCAAAGCATGATTTTTAATGGAATCTAAATACAGCTTTTATGAGTAATTAATTTTGACACATTAGAATGAAAAGGATCTAGGTGGGGATAGATAACAACCCGAAACGCAAACTACTAACACAAAATAAAGGAGGAAAAAGAATGAAAAGAATACTTGGTTTAACAGTAGCAGCATTACTTGTAATGGCACTAGTGGGTGGTGGTACCTGGGCTTACTTCAGCGATACTGAGGCAAGCACAGACAATAGCCTCACCGCTGGAACGCTGGACCTCAATATCAATGGAGGAAATACAGCCGTTACCACATTCTCAGTGACGAACAAGGCCCCCGGTGACAGCGGTAATGGCAGCAGCACGCTGGCTAATGCTGGCAGTCTTAATGGAGAACTGGACATCGCATTTTCAGCTATTACCAATACACCTGGAGCCGGCGGCACGGAATATGAGGGTGGTAGTGGAGAGCTTGGAGCTAATACTGAGATAGCGGTCTACATTGATGTGGACCAGAGTGGTGATTGGAGCAGCGGAGATATTGGCCTTAAGTCAGACGGTACTACCTATAATAATCCAACTGCCTTAGACTATGCCGCCATAGACAACTACGGCAGCGACAGTTTTGATGCCGTAGAGACAATAATTGCTTCAGCCGCTGATGACTTCATCATCCTGTGGCGCATTCCAACTACTGCCGGCAACGATATTCAGGGTGACAGCGTAAGCTTCGACTTAACCTTTACTCTGGAACAAGCAGCCGCCGACTAAAGTAGGCTAAACCAGATACGTAACACCAACTGAACGGGGGGCCGGGGAGTCTATAAGGCCCTTAGCCCCTACCACCAGAAAAACACTGAAAGCAAAGGAGGGTGCTGATGAAAAAGATACTTGGCTTAACCATCGCTTTCTTACTCATTGTCAGCTTGTCTGTCATCGGCGCCTGGGCTTACTTTCTAGATACTGAGGCCTCAACTGGAAACACCCTTGCTGCTGGAACATTAGACTTGTCCTGGACTAATGAAAGTGGTGTGCCACTTCCTTTTAATGTGAGTTCAATAGCACCAGGGGAAACAGTTGAGGCAAGGGTAAGCATCAACAACAATGGCACGTTGCGACTTCGTTATGCCATGGCCACTGATGTGGTTTCAGGAACAACATTGGCTAATCAGTTGCAGTGCCGACTCTACGACTATGCAAATAACATAGACCTGTATAATGGCTCTCTCAGTGGGGCCTACATTGGTAACCAAAGCCAAGGGCAGCAAGCAGGAGACAGACTCGTAGATGGTAATTCTGCGGATTACCTGGCTATCGAGATTACCCTCCCGGCTGATACTGGGAATGAATACCAGGGTCTAAGTACCAATGTAACTTTCAACTTTATTGCCGAGCAGACAGTTAACAATCCGTAAGCAGAGTAGAGGTCATCACTGAAATAGAAAGGAGGTGCCAGAAATGAAAAAAGTCTTATTTCTCCTGTTAGTTTTTACCATGCTCCTGGTTATGGCTACTAAGAGCACCTTCAGTTATTTCAGTGATAGCGAGGCTTCGACTGGTAGCCGCTTCACCGCCTGGGAAATCGCAACCGTGACTTTGCTTAATGATGGTTTTGAAGTCGACCCATGGGATAGTAACTGGGATGGCAATGGACCGACCAACTGGAATAGAAAAGCCTACCCTCATAGCGGTAGTTACGCTGCCGAGTGCAAAAAGAACACTAACGGTTACCTCACCTCTGACAGTTTAGATGTATCAGAAGCAACTAGTATTACCGTATCCTTCTGGTTCCAGCCAGATGGTTTGGATACTGGCGATATACTTGTCCAGCTTTATAACGGCAGCACATATGATACCTTGTATGATTTGGTAGAATATCCCACTTTCCAGAACAAAGAGTGGCGCTATTTCAGTGAAGAGATAACTGATTCTCAATACTTCAATTCTGACTTCAGGTTAAGGTTTGATGGTTCAGCACTGGTAGATAGTAAGGAGATGGTCCATATAGATGATGTGTTGATCACAATGGACAAGTGATTTAAGCATCACGATTACTACATTGAGGTATTAAGCATGCAAGCTAGCCTGTTGCGAAATGCTTGCTCATCGCTATCTACCTAACCAATTTTTACCTTTTAGTAACCCACGCACATAGGCTGCTTGACCAACATGCTGTAAGCCATCATTAATAACAGCGACCAAACGTCTCCGAACTATATTCACCGTACCTAATGTCGGACTTTTACTTTCTCTCTTGAGTTCCGTTTCTGACAGTGTATTGCTGACGTAATCCCTTATCCGCTCCACTACAACATAGTGATATTCCAACAGGGTTTTGCTGTCAGGTGACCTGAATGCTGCGACATCTTTTGAACTATGACCAACCCCCGTCTCTGTTGGATCAGGGGAACGGTTAAATTTGGTGTACCATCTATCTTTAATCCAGAGCTGTTCTTTCCCGGCAATCTCCGAGATGTTTCTATCATGGCTGCGTGTCAGATGCCAAGCGAGCCAGCCTATGCTGTTACAGTCGGGGAGAGGTTGTCGATTTAGATCATCAATAGTGAGTCCATCAAGTACCCGCTCCAGTTCTTGTGATATTATTACAAAAATGTCCGTTATTAATTGTTGCCACTCCATAGTCCCCTCATACAAGCTAGTATTAATAGCATAATATCACATTTTTATATGTTATGGTCGTGTGCCAATTCTCCGTATATTCGTAATCATTTCGCAACAGCCTAAATCTGCTATTCCTCTTTTGGCTCCTCTTCGCCTACCGGAGTTTCTTCAGAAACTTCAGCCTCTTCTCCTTCAGCTATCACCGGTTCTTCTACCTTCTCTACACGTCGCACACTAACTTTCACCATCACTAGTTCTGGGTCATTAAGAACAGTAATTTCCCTGTCCAGCTCAATGTCCTTCACTCGCATTGCCTGCTCTGACTCAGTCAGGGAATTAAGATCCAGTTCTATGCTGGGAGGAATTTTAGCTGGGAGGCACTCAACAGATAGAGCATTGAGCTCCTGCACCAGCATATTCTCTTTTAATTTCAAGGCGGGCGCTTCTCCAACCAGAACAACAGGAATTTCCACCCTCACCTTCTCCGTCATTTTCACCTGATAAAAATCAACATGGAGTGCTTCACCTGTTTGCGGCTCTACATGAACTTCATGAACTACAACAGTCCTCGGTTTTTTTTCGTTATCGATTTTAAGACTGATAAGCTGTGTTTTTCCTGCCTCATCTAACGCACGCCGAAGCTCAGTGGTGTCACATTGTAACGCCATTGACTCGATACCGGAACCATAGAGATGCACCGGAATAACCCCCTGGCGGCGTAAAAACCTGACTTTCTTACCGAGAATCTCCCGGCTAGTAACCTGTAACTCTATTTGCTCCATCCCATCTCTCCTTTAAGGTTAATGTCTTTATATATTAAAGCACATTTCAACCCATATAGGTAGTTTAAAGACCATTAAAATATTTGGACTACACAATAATTATGCGGCTGAATTTAACTCTTTCTTGACATTCTCAGGATGCCTTTATATAGTGAAGGGCAGGTTTCTAAACCCAAAAAATAAAGCTAAAAGGAGACAGACATTGAAAAACCCACTAAAAGAGAAGTTGAGGAAGGGGGAGGCTGTTATCGGCACCTTTGTTTCTATCGGTCACCCGGATATAACCGAAAGAATCTCCCGGCTCGGGTTTGACTGGCTTGTGCTGGATTCCGAGCATGGGACCTTGAGCTATGAGACCATGAAGGGAATGATGCAGTCAATGGGTGGGAGCAGCTGTATTCCCATCGTTAGGCCCCAGTGGAACGACTTCGTAGTTATCAAGCGCGTTCTGGATATTGGCGCCTACGGAGTTCTTATTCCCTGGGTCAACTCAAAGGAGGAGGCGGAAATGGCAGTAAGGGCCTGCAAGTATCCGCCAGAGGGAATCAGGGGTTTTGCAGGCAGACGGGCACAGAAGTTTGACCCGGATTACTTTAAAACAGCTAATGATGAAATTCTTATTACTGTTCAGGTAGAGACACCAAAAGCGATAGAGAACCTGAGTGAGATACTATCGGTGCCAGGGATAGATGCCTGCTATGTGGGACCCTCAGATTTATCATGCAACTTGGGATTTGGTATGCCCCCGAAATGGAACGAACCACGATATTTAGAAGCCTTTGACCAGGTGTTGGCGAAAGCCAAGCAGTGCGGCAAACCAGCGGGCATGTTTGCTACCTTCGATAACATCGATTGGGCATTAGAGAAAGGTTTCATCTTCAATACTGTGGGTAGCGCTGAAAGTTTTATGGTTCAGGGTGCGCAGATGGCATTAGCTAAGGCTCGCGGCGCGTTGAAATAGATAAAGGCGCAAAATAGCAGCCACTTTTTCGGAAGACCACGCCAAGTTCGTTTGACAGCCTATAGGCAGCTTGGCATAATAGTATACAGCGATTGGATACTTATAAGTAAGGAGGAATGTTTATGCCCAAATTCAGCGCTAATTTAACCATGCTATTCAAAGAGGTTGATTTCCTGAACCGTTTTGAACGGGCATCGAAAGCTGGTTTTAAAGGAATTGAATTCTTGCTTCCCTATGAATGGAAAGCAGCGGAGCTAACGGAAAGACTGGATAAGCATGGTCTGGAACAGGTATTGTTTAATCTGCCGTCTGGTAATTGGGCCGGTGGGGAACGTGGTATTGCCTGCTTGCCAGGACGGGAGGGAGAATTCCAAGAGGGTGTGGGATTAGCTATCAATTACGCTAAAGCTCTGCGATGTTCCCGCCTAAACTGCCTTGTTGGAATAACTCCCAAAGAGGCACCACCAGAAAAAATCCGCCAGACGCTGGTGGATAACCTTCGATTTGCCGCCACCGCCCTGGGGAAGGAAACCATTACCCTACTAATCGAACCCCTAAATTCCCAGGATATTCCGGGATTTTACCTGGTACACACACGAGACACACTCCAGCTGATGAAGGAAATCAATCACACCAACCTTCGGCTCCAATATGACATCTATCATATGCAGATTATGGAAGGCAACCTGACGAAAACCATACTAGATAACCTTCCTCTTATCACGCATATTCAACTCGGCGATAATCCGGGACGACACGAGCCGGGAACTGGTGAAATTAACTTCCCAAATCTGTTTCGTTTCATTGATGAGGCAGGATATGATGGTTGGATTGGGTGTGAGTACAATCCTGCTGGCATGACAGAAGATGGCCTTGGATGGGTCAAAACTTATTTTTAAAAGGAGGAAAACAATGGCAAATATTGGATTTATTGGATTAGGGATAATGGGCAAACCGATGTCCGGCCACCTGCTAGCCGCCGGTAATACAGTGCATGTCTATGACGTGCACCCGGAATCGGTCAAGGAACTAGCTTCAAAAGGTGCGGTGGCTTGTAGCAATTGCAAAGAGGTAGCCCAGAAATCCGACATAATCATTATCATGGTACCAAATACACCCGATGTGGAAAACGTTTTGTTCGGCAAGGATGGTGTAGCCGAGGGCGTCAGGTCAGGTTCTATCGTAGTAGATATGAGTTCCATCTCTCCAATTGCTACCAAGGAGTTTGCCAAAAAGCTTGAAGCGATGGGTGTGGAAATGCTGGATGCCCCTGTTTCCGGTGGTCAGGTAGGTGCGGAAAAGGCTACTCTTTCCATAATGATAGGTGGCAAACCCAAAGTGTTTGAACAAATCAAGCCTTACCTTGAGATTATGGGCAAAAATATCATCCATATCGGTGGCAATGGGGATGGTCAGACCTGTAAGGTAGCTAACCAGATTGTAGTTGGTTTAACCATTGAAGCGATTAGTGAAGCCCTTTTATTTGCCTCTAAAGCGGGTGCTGACCCGGCAAAAGTAAGGGAAGCGCTGCTTGGCGGGTTTGCCCAAAGCCGGATTCTAGACCTGCATGGGGAACGAATGATTAAGCGCACCTTTGCGCCTGGTTTCCGCATCAGACATCAGCAAAAGGACCTGAATTTGGCCCTGGAAGGGGCGCGCATCCTGGGATTAAGCCTGCCTAATACCGCCACAACGCAGGAACTATACAATGCGGTGGCAGCACAGGGTGACAGTGACCTAGACCATTCAGCTTTGGTGCTGGCACTGGAAAAACTGGCCAACCACAAGGTCAGCGGATAGACGGATTGTCTTGTAATTAAGCGAGCCTGAAAATATTCAGGCTCGCTAATAACATCGGAGGTGCATTAATATGGGAAGAAAAATTAGGATAAAATCAACCCCTATTGAGGCAACAGCCGAGCTAAATGATACCAAGACGGCTCAAGCAATCTGGGAAGCCCTGCCTATCAAAGGTCAGGCTAACCGGTGGGGAGAAGAAATATATTTCTCAATTCCCGTCAAACTCGAGCAGGAGGCTGGACAAGAAGTGGTAAGCATTGGAGACCTAGGTTATTGGCCGCCAGGCAATGCCTTTTGCATATTCTTTGGGCTAACTCCGGCTAGTCAGGGAGACCAGATCCGCCCAGCCAGCCCGGTTACTGTCTTTGGTAAAGTCATTGGTGATGCAACTACACTTACACAAGTAGCTTCGGGAACAGCAATCACCATCGAGAAGGAGAGCAACGAGTAACAAGGTATGTAGAAGCTGAAAAAGGTTATGATTATAAAAAACAAGCGTGAGCTTTCTACAACTGAATTAAGAAAGCAGGTTTTGGGCCTTATTGAAATTGGTATTGCTCGAGTCCTTCCTCCGGCTACTATGAAATCTGCGGTGAGTTATGACTCAGCTCACCGGATTTTAACTATAAATAACTATACATATCCCCTCTCTAAAGGCAGGATATTTGTTGTTGGCGGGGGTAAAGCATCAGGTCTTATGGCCGAAACCCTAGAAAACATCATAACACCAGACAACATATCAGCCGGAGTTGTGAATTGTAAGACCATTGATTATAAAACGAGCCAAATAAAAGTAATAGAAGCGGGTCACCCAGTGCCAGACCAAAGAGGCATCAATGGCGTAAAACAAATGCTGGCGCTCAAAGAGTATCATTCCATAAACGAGGGTGATTTGGTAATATGTTTAATTTCAGGCGGAGGTTCCGCCTTAATGCCCTGTCCGGTTGATGGTGTAGACCTAAAAGATAAACAGGCAATAACAGAATTATTATTAGGCTGTGGTGCTGAGATTCATGAAATTAATACGGTAAGAAAACACCTCTCTAAGACAAAAGGAGGGGGGTTAGGTCGTTTTTATGCACCGGCAACTGTTGTCTCCTTGATATTATCTGACGTAATTGGTAATGACCTAGATGTCATTGCATCTGGGCCAACATTCCCGGATTCCTCAACTTTTTCAGATGCTTATAATGTACTGGAAAGATATGACTTATTATCCAGAGCACCAAAGACTATTATAGGCTTTTTGATGAAGGGTTGCCGAGGTGAGGTAGAAGAGACTCCCAAAACTCTGGGTAATTGCCATAATTATATAATTGGCGAGAACAGACTGGCTTTAGAAGCTACTGCCAAAAGGGCAAATGAACTGGGATTTAGTCCATATATAGTCACTGCTGAGCAAAAGGGAGAAACAACGACTATAGCTCAAATTATAGCGAAAGAAATATTAACCAACAGATATAAGGGTTACGACATAATTCTTATTGGTGGAGAAACAACCCCGAAATTACCAGAAAATGCAGGAAAAGGGGGCAGAAACCAACAGTATGCCGCCGTATCTATGCTGGCAATGAAGGAATATGCAAGGGAATGGGTTGTCGCCAGTGTCGGGACAGATGGTTCAGATTTCCTGCCTGATGTAGCTGGGGCAATAGTTGATAATAATTCCTTAGCTAACGCTAGAGCCAAAGGGATAGATGTGGAATCATACCTTGATAGGTACGATAGCAACACCTTACTAAAGAAAACTGGTGGGTCTCTTATAGTAACCGGCAATACGGGAACTAATGTTTGTGATATTATCATATATGCCTTAAAATGATATGGTTTTTTAACCTTAGCGGCTTACTATTCTTTATAAATCTTCAAGGAGGCAAAGATGCTGACTGCACAAGACCTAAGGGGAGTCATACCAGCGCTTGTTACACCTTTCAAGCAGAACGGACAACTGGCTGAGGATAGCCTAAGGAAGATAACGAACTTTGTGCTTGAAAACGGGGTTCATGCTATCATGACCACCGGTGGCAACGGCGAATTCCCTCATCTCCTACGAGAGGAAAGGGAAAGGGTAACACGAACCGTAGTAGAGGTAGCCAAAGGTCAGGTGCCAGTTATCGCCTGTACGGCTGCTTGCTCCACTATGGAGGTTATTCTACTTACCAAAGACGCCGAGGAAGCAGGCGCAGATGCTGCTATCCTCATCCCTCCATACTACTTTCCACTCAATGAGGAAAGCCTCTATGAGTATTTTGTGGAGGTTGTCGCCAACGTGAACCTCCCTCTGGTTATTTATAATAATCCACTCTACACAGGGAATAACCTGAGTCCTGCCTTAATCGCTAAGCTGGCTGCCCTTGATGGAATAATCGGGCTGAAGCAGAGTAACTCTGATTTAGGGCAACTGGTGGAAGTAATAAGATTAACGACTAATAAGTTCCCCACCCTCACCGGCATAGACAGCCAGTTTTACCCCAGTTTATGCGCTGGTAGCACAGGCATCTTTTCAACAGCCGCCTGTATCGTCCCCAAGCAAATGGTAGAACTCTTCAATGCCTTTACTAAAGGTGACCACAAAACTGCCCTATCAATCCATAATAAGTTGCAAAACCTGAACCGGTTTCTCGACTATGACCCAGGTTATGTGCAACCCTGTAAGAAGGCTATGGAGATGCTAGGCCTCCCGGCAGGACCGGCAAGGAAGCCTCTATTACCGCTCAATAAGCAACAAAAAACCCAAATCAGACAGACATTAGTCGATTTAGGTCTCTTGAAAGCTTGATGCCTTTTACTCTATCAATTCAAGTCAATGCCTAAGTTTTTCTGACAAACTTAAGTACGGCTCTGAGTCCTCGGTCAACTTTAGCCATGGTCATTGGTATTTCGCCAACATAGAGGTCGCCACGTGAGTCTACCACTATAGCGTGTGGACCAAGAAACAACCCTTTTCCCTTATCTTCCCCTTCACTGCCCCAGCGTGCCAGCAGCTTACCATCAATGGTGAATATGCTCACCCGCCGGCCCAGCTCAGAGATATATACCACTTCCTCATCATCGATGAATATACAGTTCGGGCGTTTAAACCCAGTCCACTGGTCGAGAAATTCAAACTTCTCATTAAAAATCTGGATTCGGTGGTTCTCCTGGTCAGCAATCCAGATCCGCTCCTGCTTGTCTACCCAGGGGAAGTGGGGAACTCTGAACTGACCGGGACCATTGCCTGGTTCACCCCAAGAGAAAAGCAATTTACCATCAGGAGTGAACTTATGCACTCGCACGTTAGCATGACCATCAACTACATAGATTTCACCCGCGGCAGACAAGGCTACAGCAGTCGGGCGGTTGAATGGTGGGCCACCCTTTATCGTATCCCAGCTCTCCTGGAGAGTAGCTTTTTGCTCAAAACCAGTATCTGAAGGCTTGCCTTTGGTGCCCAACGTTAGTAAGAGTTTGCCTTCAGAGGTAAATTTGGATACTGTATGGTCGCCATCATCGGTGCAGTATATAAAACCATCGGGGCTAACGTAGATGCCGTGAGCGCTTTTGAAGTAACCTTCCCCCCACGAATCCAGCAAGTTGCCCTCACGGTCGAAAATCACCACCGGATGGTCTCCTCTGTTTAATACATATATTCTGTCCTGCGAATCAATAGCTAAGCCACCGACATCCACGAATGACCACCCCTCAGGGCACTTCGCCCATCCCTCAACTAACTCGTAAGTATATTTGCCAGTACCATATAACATGCTTTGTGCACCTCCTTTCGGTTTCAGTAGGACTTCCTAGCCTACCTCTCTCATAAAAAGCTCAACGCGGTTCAGAGCCTCGTCTATGTCCGCAGTAACAACCATGCGATTAGTAACAGCCCGCACTCTTCGCCCGCCGGGACAGGTGAACTTAACACCCCGACTAGCCATCCGCTCAAGAAACTCAGGGGCAGACATGGTAGTTGGGGGTTCAAGCATCACAATGTTGGTCTGAACTTTCTCCGGGTTAATGGTGATGCCGGGGATACGGCTTAGACCGTGTGCCAATTGCTTAGCGTTAACATGATCATCAGCCAGACGACTGACCATCGTCTGGAGGGCAATGACACCAGCGGCGGCGATGGTCCCTACCTGGCGCATTCCTCCTCCCAACATCTTGCGCCACTTACGGGCTCTTCCTATAAACTCTTGAGTTCCACAGAGAAGAGAACCCACAGGAGCACTAAGCCCCTTGGAAACACAGAAACAGACAGAGTCCACGGGCTTAGCCAGTTCGCTGGCAAGCACATTGAGAGCAACGGCAGCATTGAAGATGCGGGCTCCGTCCAAGTGAACCCGAAGCCCATGTTGGTGAGCAAGGTCGGCGATAGCAGACGTGTATTCAGGGGTGAGGACAGCGCCACCACAACGGTTATGGGTGTTTTCCAGGCAAAGGAGAGTCGTCGGAGGATACTGCATCTGTTTCGGCCGAATGGTTTGCTCCATAACACTTGGGTCCACCCGACCGTCTTGGTCGTTAGGAATAGTGCGCATCACGACCCCTCCCAAGGTGGATGCACCCCCTACCTCATGCCACAAAATGTGGGCCTCGCTACCCAGCAGAATTTCGTCACCGGGGTGAGTGTGGGTCAGAACAGCAACAACGTTACTCATTGTCCCGCTAGGTGTAAAAAGTGCCGCCTCCTTCCCCAACCTCTCAGCCGCCATTTGTTCCAACCGATTAACCGTGGTGTCTTCCCTGAAGACATCATCCCCCAACTCAGCCTCATACATCGCCTTACGCATCTCCTCCGTAGGGAGAGTTATCGTATCGCTACGTAAGTCAATAATCTTCACGAAACCCCCTTCCTTGTTTCTAGAATTCAGGTGGGCATAGCCCCATGCTTTTTACCCGGTCTTTCCTCAACTTTGGTCATTGCCATTTCCAGAGCCTCTATCAGTCTGGGCCTTGTTTCTGCCGGGTCAAGCACGTCATCAACATGTAGATGCTCAGCGGCTCGATATGGATTGGCAAATTCCTCCCGGTATTCTTTTATCTTTTCTTGTAAAAATTTCTCTGGGTCCGCTGCCTTTTCCAGTTCTTTTCTAAATATTATTGGGACTGCTCCTTCTGCCCCCATCACCGCAAGCTCAGTGCTAGGCCAGCAAAATACAAAATCGGCTCCCAAATCCTTACTGCACATGCCAAGATATGAGCCTCCGTACGCTTTTCTAATGGTAAGGGTTAGCTTGGGTACTGTTGCCTCTGAATAGGCGTAAAGCATCTTTGCGCCGTGTCTGATTATTCCACCCCACTCTTGGACTGTTCCTGGCAGATATCCGGGTACATCAACCAAATTGATAATGGGAATTTTAAAGGCATCACAAAATCTAATAAACCTAGATGCCTTATCAGAAGCATCTATATCTAAGCAGCCTGCTTTTGACATCGGCTGATTGGCTATTATACCCACCGACCACCCATTAAGCCTGGAGAAACAGGTAATTATATTAGTAGCAAATATGGGGAATATCTCAAAGTAATTCTTCTTCTCACCCTTTCTCTGGTCGAATACCTTCTCAATTATCTTACGCATGTCATATGGCTTGCTTGGATTAGCCGGAACAATATCAAATAAAGATGTCTCTATACGGTCCGGATTATCTCCCCAATCAATTCTTTTTGGTCCTTCTCTATTACTTGATGGCAAGTAACTCAATAATTCTTTTATGCTTTGCAGGCATTCCTCCTCGCTATTTTCAGAACGGCAAACAACTCCTGACTTTTTCTGGGCAACAATAGCCCCACCCAGTTCTTCCTCATTAACCTCTTCCCCCATTACAGCCTTGACTACCTTTGGCCCAGTGATAAAGGCGTAACTTATACCTTTAACCATAAATGTAAAGTCCATCAGTGCAGGAGAGTATACTGCACCCCCTGCGCATGGCCCTATGATAGCGCATATCTGGGGAATTACCCCCGAGGCTAATGTATTTCTGAAAAAGATTTGTCCGTAACCAGCTAAAGCATCCACACCGTCCTGAATTCTTGCCCCTCCGGAATCATTTATGCCTATAATCGGGCACCCTTCCCTTAGTGCACTATCAATTACATTACAAATTTTTTTGGCATGTATTTCTGACAGGGTTCCCCCCATGCTGGTGAAGTCCTGGGAGAAGACATATACTCTTCTTCCATCAATTTTACCGTAACCAGTGATTACCGCATCGGCCAGTACTTCTCCGTAAGAAGCCGCACTTCTACTTTTAGCAAACAGCCCAACCTCACGAAATGTCCCCTTATCCAAAAGGAGGTCTATTCGCTCTCGTGCCGTTAGTTTGCCTTTCCTTTTCTGTATTTCCACGCGCTTCTTTCCGCCCATCCCTTTTATTCTTTCCCGGCGTTCCCTTAGTTCAGCTAATTGTCTTTCCTTTACTTGACTATCTTCGGTCATTTAATGCTCCACTAATTCTTATTAATGTCTTTGTTACTTTGAGATGTGGGCAAGCGCTCCTAACTCAATTGAGCAGGGGATACATCTATTCTTCCTTGCCCCAATTTTGCATTATTTCCTTTAAGCGCTGGGCGAGCTTGGGATTAGCACGCAAGCGGTTAATGAAAACAGGGCAACCTTCTAGCAGTGAGTTCTGAGCGGCAGTTGCCATACTGGATAGAAGATTTTGTATGCCGAGGTCAGCCTGCTGTGAAATATCTACTCCTGGTGCTGAGGACTCTAGCTGCCGGCGGATGTCCTCAGAAGTAAACTTCATCGGCATTACACAGGCTTTATACCACGAGCATTCCTTGCACTGAACTAACTCGTAGGCTTCATCTAAAACATCACTCATGACTACCCTCCTTTAGAAGTGGGGTTTACAGAGAATCTCCTTAACCTTAAGGTCGAAGAAGTCCTTTGAATTAACTGGTGTCAGCACCAGAGCAGTATCTGCCCCCCTGCCACTACCAGCTATGACAATAACATCCCCATCGGTACGTACCAAGCCAGCATCAGCCGCCATCAGGGTGATTTCACAGGCTACCTTCATTCCCTGCCCGAAGATACGTAGCGTGCTGGCTACGACGTCCGGAAAGAGATACATATTAAACTTCTTGCGCATTGCTCCGCCAAGTCCGGAAAAAGCGTGTACGGCAGTAAGCACTATACCACCGTTGTTTTCAAATTTCTGCCTGTTTTCCTCAGTAAATTCCTGGGAATTAGGTTCCCTCATACCCGTAGCGAGGCTCACCGCAATTACTCTAACTCCCTCAAGGACTCCCATAGTCCTGACTGCGGTATCCCCACTAGTAGAAGCCACCAGGATGTTCTTGATGCCCAGTTCTTCTACCCGACGCTTAACAATGCCAAGCACCTCCTCCGTGTTCTCACGGCCAGTACTCGAAAAATAAACTGCCCTTCCTTCCATTACTTTTCTTACCCCCATTATAAACTTTATTCTCCCGATAGAATAAAGCTAAATGCGAGTAGTGTCAACAATAAAATGGGCTGTCTCTGTCTAAGATGCAAGTTGAGCCTTGGGGCCAATTCGCTCGTATTATTGAGCCAGCAAGTGAACTAAATTAGAGTCAGAGCAAAAATCCGAACTTTTTTCACTGTGTTACCTTGCTGTCGCCTGGGACAGGATGGTTTGTATTGATACTTAGCATTTTTTGCCTTACAATACAAGCTTGGTGGCAAGAGTAAGAAAAGGCAGTTAATGGGGATCGATTAGTCAAAAATTAAAAAGGAGGAAACAATGCACACAAAAAAACTAGGGTATCTTCTGGTTATTGTCCTACTGGCCATCGCGTTGGTTGTTCCAGCCAACCTTGTATTGGCCGAGTCATCACAGGATATGGTAGACGTCTTGGTTACCTTCCACCAGCCGCCGGGTTCTGATGAGATTGGACTTATTGAAAGTCTCGGTGGTAGTGTCAAAAAGGTCTATAATATTGTCCCTACCATCGCGGCTACTATACCTTCAGAAAACATTAATGAACTCTGTGACGACCCCAGGGTGAAGTTGGTTGAGCTAGATATTACAATTTCAGCGTGTTTTGCCAGCGAGGTGCTGCCCTGGGGAGTAGACCGAGTGGATGCAGAGTTAGTGCATCCTTCCAATAAAGGGACTGGGATCAAGGTAGCTATTCTTGATAGCGGGATTGACCTTGACCACCCCGACTTGGCAGTGGCTGGCAATGTTACCTTCGTTTCGGGGACAACCAGCGGAGATGACGATAACGGGCACGGGACGCTTGTCGCTGGTATTGTCGCCGCGTTGGATAACGACATCGGCGTTATCGGCATTGCCCCCGAGGCATCCCTCTACGCGGTAAAGGTTCTAGACGAGAACGGCAGTGGCGTAATGAGCGTCATATTGAGTGGTATTGAATGGGCAATGGGCAATAATATACAGGTGATAAATATAAGTTTTGGCGGAATATTGAACTGGCCATCTACAGTAATAACAGCACTGGATAATGCTTACAATGCCGGTATCGTCATTGTGGCTGGTGCCGGCAATGGAGGCTATGCCAGTGGTGAGGGAAACAATATATGGGCTCCGGCCCGATTTGAGTCAGCTATTGCCGTGGGGGCTACCGATGAACAGGATGCTCGCTATACCTCTTCCAGTACTGGTTACACGTTAGAGCTGGTAGCACCCGGGGCCAACATCTACTCAACAGCCATGGGTGGTGACTATGATTACATTACTGGGACATCAGCATCATCGCCCCACGCTGCTGGAGTAGCCGCCCTACTGATTGCCTCTGGTCTGACCAACAACGTTGATGTCCGGCACCGCCTCAGAGACTCAGCAGAGGACCTCGGCGCAGCAGGCTGGGACACCCAATTCGGCAAAGGCATGGTAAATGCCGACCTGGCGATTAATTTCAGTGAGTCGCCAGACCAGAGTGCACCTACTACCACCATATCCTTGAGCGGCACACTGGGAGGCTATGGCTGGTACGTATCGGACGTAGAGGTAACTCTAACAGCTATGGATAATGAGGGTGGTTCAGGCGTAGCCGAAACCAAGTACAGCCTGGATGAGGGCGAAACCTGGAATATCTATACCTCACCATTCATTGTTAGCAGCGAGGGCACTACTCTGGTTCTAGCCAGGTCATGGGACAATGCTGGCAACGATGAGGGACCATCAGAACTTGAGAGAGTTAAGATTGACCAGATACCAGCTTACACCTCTATCACCTTGGAAGGAACGCTAGGGGATTTTAACTGGTATGTATCGGATGTAATAGTGTATCTTACGGCTTACGATAATGAGGATGGCTCCGGTGTGGACAAAATCGAGTATAGCTTAGACGGTGGCGACACCTGGCAAACCTACACAGCGTCCTTCATTTTCAGCAGCGATGGTACCAGTGAGATATTAGCCAAATCGTGGGATAACGCCGGCAATATTGAACAGCCACCGTCATCTAAGACGATTAGGATGGACCAGACACCGCCAGACTTAACTGAGATTACCATTCCTGCGGAGATAGAGAGGCTAAGAAAGGGCATAATAGTGGATGTTGACTACAGCGGCACGGCTGAAGACCCAGTTTCAGGCCTGTACGGCCAAACCAATACCGTGCTGATTGACGAGTACGGAGTGTTTGACCAGGATTTAGGTTCTGTCCTTTCGGGAACAGTCTCGGTGGAGGCATGGTGCGATGGTGGTGACAAAGACGGCCGTGCTTATACCTTCCGCCTTACCGCCCGTGACTACGCTGGTAATGAAGCATCTTTTGATGCCATTGTGAAGGTCATAAAATAAAACTATTGTTTATATTGCATAAACAATAGCTAAAGTACTGTCCCAAAGTACCCGGTAACCCTCTTGACAAGAGGGTTACCGTTTATTATAGTAATAGCATGCGATAATGATAACTATTATCAAAACGAAGAAATGTTAAAGAAAACCAAACAGAAAGAAATTATTCTCAGGGTCTTGAGAGATACGAATTCTCACCCTACAGCCATCTGGATATACGATGAGGTGAGGAAGGAGATACCCAACATCAGTTTGGGAACGGTCTATCGCAACCTTAAACTATTATGGGAAAGTAGGCAGATTTTAGAATTAGGCTTTAACGGTACTCCCAGCAAATTCGATGGCAATCCAAATAATCACGACCATTTCAGGTGTGAGAAGTGTGGCCAGGTCTTTGATATTGATGAGTCATTAAGCGAAAAATTCAATGGGAAAGTAGCCCGGAAAACAGGTTTTAAGATTTCATACTACCGGCTTGAGTTTCACGGGTTATGCAGAGAGTGTCAGGGAAGCTAAGAAGTGACCGGAGGTGAGTGAGTATGGAAGATGAACAGAATAAAACTCTCGAATCACTTCAAACTAATGAGTCAAAATTTTTTACTAAAAGATGTGCCAAATGGCGAAACTATAACGAACAGCAAGCTTAGGAGGATAGCCTTTATAGAAATTTAACGCCAGATTTATGAGCAATTAATCTTGACAGGCTAAAATTGATACTGTAAGGGCGAATATTAATTACTAAACGGAGTGAAGATGAACAAGCCAAGAACGCATAGACTAATGAACGCAATAAGTGTAGCGGTAGTGCTGGCACTCGGTTGGGTGCTTCTCCTCCCCCAGAGCCAGACGCAGGCGGGAACACCTGACGACTCCTATACTATAGAACGCTACTATAACGAATATACCAGCCAGCAGCAAACCGACTCCACCACCTTTGTGGATGCTGTCACCGTAACCTTCACCCCTCCCACAAGTAAAGACTACCTAGTCATCGTCTCGGCGCTGACCAATAACGATTCCACCGCCTATTCCACAGTCGTTCAGCTCGTTGAGGACACCACATCCTATAGCGAAACCTATCACAAGCCGGTTGATGCCTCTCTTAACTGGCGCTCCTTTGGCGCTCATAAGGTCTTCTCACTCACCGGCAGCACTCCGTACACTTTCAAAATCCAGTACCGGACTGAACTCGGTGATAGCACTGCTACTGCCTATATACAAAGAGCCGCTATAACTGTTGTGGAGGTTTCAAACTACTATAATGGTGAGCAGGAAACCGAAATCGGCACTACCTCCACCACGTATGTAGATGCCGGTACAGCTACCATCACCTTCACTCCCCCCACACAAGCCGACTACCTCATACTACTCACAGCCAACGTGATCACTAGCACCAGTGGCAAGAGCACCTTTGTGCAATGGACAATAGATGGCACCCCCGATAGCGAATTCCAGCAACCCGGCACCACCTATATGAGTTGGGGCGCTATGGAGCAGGAGAACCTGACGGCTGTCTCGCACACTATCACAATCCAGTACCATTCCGAATCTCCAGCCACTGCCTACATTAAGAGCGTCCGAGTTACCGCCGTGCTGCTTAGCGACCTGGGAGTTAAAGAGTACGCGGAATCCGAAACGGAGAGCTTTACCTCGTCCATCACCTACGTGGACAAGACCACCCTAGCTTTTACGCCCAGCACCCGTGGTGACTACATGGTCATCGTCTCAGGCCTCGGCAGGCAGGAGAATAAAAGCTATGCTTTCTTTGCCAGCAAGGACGAAGACGGTACCAGCCACGGCGAGTATATATTCGTCCCTGGGTCGGAACAGCACTACCGCTCTTTCATGATAATGAGCAAGACAAACTTCTCAGCTGCCCCACACACCATTAAGATTCAGTGGCGCACCAATAACCCTGCCGCTAACTCAGAGGCTTTCATCAAGACTGCCAACGCCATCGCCATCAAAATTGATGCCGCTGAGTCTTACAATGATAGTGCGCATACCACAGTCGATGACAATTTCACCACAGGGGAAAATACTGCCTACACATGGGCACATGGCTTAAGACCATCAGGTGATACTACATACCGCGTTGCCTATTACGACGGTGATGTCACCGGGGGTGGGCAAAAAGTGGCAACTGATCTTTCACCTACCTTAACGGCTTATGGTAATCTCTCCAGCCAATATTTATTGACCACAGACCTTGGTGCCACTGCCGGCACCTGGCATGCTGTGGTCTTTGATGAGGAGTTTATTCCTGCTGAGGGTGCTCCGACCGATTATAATCAAGCGGCGATAACTGCCGGGTATGTGGTAGAGGATAGCTTTACGGTCACTGACGCGGCCATCCCAGAGTTTCCCACGGTAATTGCCGGTATTGTTGTGGCGGGAATGTGCTTCGGTATTTATTACTGGATGAGGAAGAGGAGGCTGGCTCATGTCAAAGCTTAGGGTTTTCTATATTATCTCGCTGGTGATACTGGGCGTACTGATAGCTATTACTATATTCAGACCCATAGGAGGGGATGAGAAGTATAGCACGGTAGGGTGGGAGGCATTGCTGCAGACAGAAGACGAATGGATTATTCAGTTTGACATTATAAACCATGAAGGAAGTGACCAAAGGTATATTATCACTGCCATCGACGACGGCAAGCCATATAGTGAGACTGTCCTAATTCAGGATGGCAGGAAGTTTACTTATATCTATCACATCCTCCATGACACGGAAACCAAAAGAATCGCTAATCTTACCATTTATAAGGAGGGTGAGGAAACACCCCTTGAACAGGTAACTTATTATTTGGAGTAGACCGAATTCTGGCTTATGACCACTAACTATTTGCAGGAAGGTTAAAGAGATACAATGCAGGCGATAGCAGAAAAAGTTCAAAGTGAGTGGGTTGAGAGGAGAGGCCTCAGACCACAGCAGGTCTTATTCATCGCGGGTATTGCGATAGCTATTACTATATGCGAATATATCTTTGCGTATCACAATGTAGCTTACGGTATAGTTATCGCACTTGCCTTGACTACCATAATATACCTCATGCTATCTATTTTCCACCTCGACCAGGGGATAACCAAATGTGGTGAGTCGTTAGCCCTTATTCCACTGTATATCCTGTTCACCGCCGCCCTACCCTGGTTCTTCATTAACCAACAGTATCTTCTGCCAGCAGTCTACTCTTCTATTCTGGGCTTATGCCTATGGCATATCTATCAGAAGAAGTTGAGCCTGAAAGAGCTTTTTGGCTTCAGTAAGAAAAAGCTGCTGAGATACTCGCTCTTAGGCCTGGCAATTGGCATTCCGCTGGGGATAATTGAATACTTCATCCTTCGTCCCGCCCCTGCCTTCCCTGTTTTCGAGGTGAAATATCTCTTCCAGGATATAGTCTATATGTTCTTCTTCGTGGGCATTGGGGAGGAGCTACTTTTCCGGGGTTTAATTCAGCGTGACCTGATGGATGTCTTCGGCTGGAAGTGGGGAGTACTCGTTGCTTCCTACCTATTTGCAGTGATGCACCTCACCTGGAGGTCGATTCCTGAACTTGGCTTCGTCTTCCTCGCCGGGCTTATCCTGGGAAGCCTGTACTACAAGACGAAGAGCTTGGTAGCACCCATTGTTGCGCACGGGGTAACCAATGTGATCTTGGTGTCAGTATTGCCCTACTTGATAGGTTAAGCATGAAAGAAAGAGAGCAGAATTAAATAATGAAAAACTCAAGAGCAATTTTAGCATCTGACTCTTTGATCCTTAAACTGCCAGTGAGGCTACTGCTGTGGTTAGTTTTCTCTCTCACGCTCTCCGTCATCTTCTTCCGAGAGTTCTGGGCAAGTCTGCCAGGTATGCTATCGCCAAGCTGGGTTCTGGGGCAGTACCACGCCGCTCCCTGGGGAGTCTTAGCCCTGTGCTCTGTCTTCCTCTGGCTTAAAAGGAAGCAAGTTTGGGACAAAATGAGGCAAGGCCCAAGCCTTGTCTTTATCCCGATAGGATTAGCATTAATGACAATCGCCCTGCTCATGCCTTCTTCACGTGACTACCTGGTATTTCAGGTTCTGCTGGCATCGCTGGGGGTATTTGTCGCTTTCTTTAGCAGGGGGGCCAAGATACCCTCCATCCTCCTTGCCATATATGGTTTTGCCATTTCTTTCCCCTTAGCGGTTCAGCGCTTTGCCGAGCATGCCTACTCCCAAGCTGCCATTGTCCCGGTGACAGGGCTGCTGACCACTCTGGGCTACCTACTTGAGAGTGAGGGGCAATGGGTTCATTTCATAAGCTTTACTGGAGAGCCTATATCGGTAGCCATCACTGCCGCCTGTGCCGGCCCGACAACCATGGGGGTTTTCCTAGCTATCTTTGCCTTGATGACGTTGGATATGCCCCTGCCGCTGAAAAGAACAACAGGACTCCTCCTCTTTGGAGTGGTAGGCACCTGGTTTCAGAGCTTCATCAGGCTGGTCATGCTGATGCTGGTGGGTTACTACCTGGGTGAGTCCGCCCTGTGGACGGCACACTTCTGGTCAATCTACATCCTGTTTCCTCTGTGGTATCTCTTCTTTGCCTACATCTACTTTCTGCAGTTTGGGCGACTACGGGGTGCCACGAAACTACCAATTATTAGTGAGCGATAGATGTCAAGAATGATGAACAATACAACAGAACAGAGCAAGGGCAGCGGCACAAGCCTTAAAGTGCTCATTGTCTGGTTGGCGATACTTCTCCTCGGCAGCTTTTGGCTGACGGTGAGAGGGAGTTCAGACCCGGTGAGCATGGCGGTCATCCCCCAAGTACCCAGAGAGGGTGAGTCTATAATAGCCATCTTCAAACTGAACAACCCATCCTCTGATGCTCTAGTCACCAGATATCAGTTCTATGCCAATGGAGAGCTTCTAAAGGAGGGGATTACCACCATAGCTCCTAGCTCTGGTAAGACCTACAAATATGCTTATAAAAATCCCTTTCCGCTAGGGGAGCGGCTAAGCTTTCTAGTCAAGACCCAATCGACGCAAGGGAATTATGAGAAGTTTCTATCCTCGCCACCCTTTCCTCCTCAGGTGGCAAGCAGCTTTGTGAGCTTTGCCTCCTTCTCCACCTCAGTAATGAGTTTCATGTCCACCATGACCTACTACCAGAGCACCATGGGCACCGATATAGGACTCAATGTGGGGTTGCTCTACACCATTGTCCTCATCGCCCTGCTCATCTTCTCGGAGATGACCCAGCCACTGCTTCAGGGAAAAACTATCACTATCCTAAAGAGACTAAGGTTAAGGTTTAACACCATTACATGGGTACTGTTCATCATTTTTATGGGTATAGTATATACTAAGATGGTGCTGATTCTTGCTACCTAGGGGATTCTTTAGCCGTTAAGGAAAGTACTGACTAGTGAATGGCGTAAGCATTGTAATACCGGCCTATAATGCCGAGCACACCCTCCATGAGTGCCTCCAAGCTGCCACAGACCTGGAGTGGACCGGTGACCTTGAGGTCATTATGGTAAACGATGGTAGCACTGATAAGACCGCTGAGATCGCCTCCTCCTTCCCTGGGGTAGAGGTCGTCAATATGCCCCATGGAGGAGCGGCACGGGCAACCAATATCGGGATAAAGAAAGCACAACACGATATGATAGTTCTGCTTGATGCCGATGCCGTGCTGGAGAAGAATTGGCTTGAGAAAATAATGCCCTCCTTCGACAACCCCGCCGTAGCCGCTGTGTGGGGGTATGTAGTAACGGCAAACAGGAGTATTATAGGAAAACTTATGGGCTATGACGTGGAATCACGATTAGACAAGGTCCCAATGGATACTGATCACCTCTCCACCACGAATACTGCCTGTCGCCGTGAGGCTCTCTTTGAAATTGGTCTCCTCAATGAGGAACTCAAGGCAGGATATGACGTTGACCTGAGCCGGAGGCTAAAATCTGCTGGCTATTGTTTCATACTAAGGAAGGATGTCAAATGCCGACATTACTGGAAGGATGACCTCAAAGGCTACCTTCGGCAGCAGTATAACTATGCCTACTATCGTATGGAACTAGCTCGAAGGTTAGGTAAACCTAGCGATCAGGTAACTGGCCTGGGGATGATTCTCCAGACACCCCTCACCATAACTTTACTCCTTGCTGCCTGCCTCGGCAGTCTGGCATCTCCCAGAATACTACTTCTACTTCTCCTACTACCTTTTGTCCACTTGCCCAAGACTTTCCGCCTTCTCATCAGTAAGAGGGATGCTTGTGTTCTGCTACTACCGTTGCTCTTCACCATCAGAAATCTGTGCTGGGTCTGGGCCGCTATGAGCTGGGGGATAAGATATGTTACTAAGTCAAAAATAACACTCTGAGCGTGTGGAGATACCAAGCTTGAATATAAATGGCATGCTGGCTAATGCTGTCAGAGTAATCACCTCCAGGGAAAGGCTGAAAGGTCTACTGAGCATACCTCTCTATGCCAACGCCGGCTACCTGGTGGCAGATACCATCATTGTCTCCCTCCTCGGCTTTGCTTTTTGGGCACTGGCAGCAAGGCTTTACACCCCCGTTCAAGTTGGGCTGGCTTCCGCTACCATTGCGGCTGTGCTCCTCCTAGCAAGGCTGTCAGGTCTGGGGTTTGGCTATGGCTTGATACGCTTCCTCCCCAGTGCTGGAGAAAGGTCCAGCACTCTGATAAACTCCTGCTTCACCATTGCCGGATTAACGTCGCTGGTGGCGGCGTTAGTCTTCGTTGCTGGCCTAAACCTGTGGGCACCTGCCCTCCTCTACATTCGCGACCCAGGACCTTTCGTCTTCTTTGTCCTCCTCACCATAGCCTATACCCTCTTCCGGCTTATAGACCAAGTTTTTATCGCCAGACGCCGTGCCAAGTTTGTTCTCTTCAAGAATGCTGCCGCTGGTATGGTCAAAATAGTGGCTGTAATAGCGTTCGTAGCTTTCTTCAGCGCCTTCGGCATCATCGCTTCATTGGGGCTGGCTATATTCGTGGCGTTAGCTGTGGCACTGTTGTGGTTCTTGCCCCGAGCGCAGCAAGGATATATCCCTATTCCTTCAGTGAGCAAAAAGGCGGTCAGCGATATAACCCACTTCTCACTAGGCAACTACATTGCCGAACTACTGTGGTTTGCCCCTCTTATGCTTTTCCCTTTGATGGTGGTGAACATCCTCGGTGCCGAAACGAATGCCTACTTTTACATTCCCTGGGTTATCGCTCAGATGCTGTTCGCCATCCCCATGGCAATATCTTATTCTCTCTTCGCCGAGGGGTCTCACAATGAATCCCTGCTCCGGTCTAATACCCTGAAGTCTGTGAAGCTATGCCTGCTGATTCTGGTTCCAGTGATTGCGGTATTATTTGCCTTGAGCGGTAAGTTATTACTCCTCTTCGGAAATTCCTACTATGAAAATGGGACTACGCTCCTTCGTATCCTAGTGTTCTCTACCATTCCTGTTGGCATCAACTACATTTACTTGAGCGTACTGAGGGTGAAGAAGAATACCACAGGGGTGATACTCGTATCAGCCTCTATTGCTTGTATTGCTCTGGGGTCAGGGTATATTTTGATGACCAGCATGGGGCTTCTCGGTATAGGAGTGGGCTGGGTAGCTACTCAGACCCTAATAGCTGTAATAGTTACCCCGTTCTTATTCCGCAGAGACTATCACCTAATATCAACTCCACCGACAGAGAGATAAACAGAGACATAATAACCCTGTAAAATAGTGGCTTTCTTGTCATCGTGTTGGAGAGGTAATTAAACTAAGCCTTTTTCAAATAGCAACTTTCAAGCTGAAATCTTAGCAGGCTACGATAGATTTTGCCTCTTACCGAAAATTCACACTACAGGTTTATTACGTCTTAGCGTTCATTAAGCAGAGGGGATTAATTTCAGAACAAAATCTGTCCCGTGAGGCAAGATTGGCAGAGCTAAGTTTAAACAATCTGGCGACCCCGAGGGGATTTGAACCCCTGATCTCCACCGTGACAGGGTGGCATGTTAGGCCGCTACACCACGGGGCCTTATTTAAGTGTATCAGAGCCCATTTACGGTGTCAAGACGGGGCACCCCCTGAAGTTGGAACCCCGCAGCGGTGATAATCTCTCTAATGCCCATTCAAAGGAGGTTCTACCATGAGGACAAAACAAGCACTCCGGGAGTTCATTGCCAGCCGAAATGCGGCTAACCTAAGTCCAGCAACCATCCAGAGCAGCCCGAAAGCAAGATGAGACTGCTATCGAGCCAACCGAAGACCCTCATGGCGACCCTAGACTTTCCTTCTGTCCTAGGGTATTGACAAAAATATTATTTTAATGCTACACTTCTGCCATATTAGTCTCTATATGAGTAGTGTCTTTATGCACTATGGTAATCCGATGAATGAGTAGTGGTTTTATATAGTTGCCTTTACTGTAAAGCAAGTGGAGAGGTAAGTTAAATAAAAGGGCTCAGGGAACCCAAAGTCTAGGTGCACTTTTGGGCCCTTCAGCTTTATTAAGGTGGATGAAAGAAGGTTTGCGAGTGAAGCCGAAAGCCAAAATGAGAGGACTTAACGCCCATTTTAGCGCAGCCCATAGGGAACGAAATAAACATAGCTGGTCCTGCCTGGGGAAACTAGGGTGCTAATAGAAGCCACCTGTTAGCTTAATTATGAGCAGCTAACCCCTCCCGTGACCGGAGCCCTAGGGGTAATCGGGCTTAGCGGCAGGGCCAGCCACAAAAAGGAGGCCCAAGTTTATTGACAATAGGCGAAAAACGTGGTAAATATAAACAAAGTTCTACGCCGCTATTACCTAATCGATCCTGTATGAATTAGCGCAAAGGGGGCACAGGATGTGAAAATAAACGGGTCTAATCAAAGCCAATACTTAAAAGTAAAAGGAGATGAAAAATGAAAGGAAAATTTGTCTGGTTGATTGTGAGTTGCTTAATGGTAGCTTCTTTAGTGCTGGCTTCCTGTAAAGCGCCGGTGGTGGAAGAGAAAGAAGTCAAGGGAGTGGTAAAGGAAGGCGAGAAGAAGGAAGAAAAAGTGGAAGAAGTGGCGAAGAAGGAAGGACCGCAATATGGCGGCATAGTTAACATGGCTACTGCCTGGGAGGTAAGCAGCTTTGACGGGATGGATGCTATCTGGCAGGCGGGTGCCGTTATGGGCTTCACTCATGAATCGTTGACACGTGGTGACTGGTATATCGACAGGACCAAACCCGAGAACGAAAAGATGTATTGGGGGGGTTGGGACTATCGGCTTAACCCAGACCTTTGGTTGGGTGCTCTGGCAGAAAGCTGGGAGATGCCCGACGACGTGACCGTTATCTTTAACGTGCGCAAAGGGGTTCGCTGGCAGAACAAGCCGCCGCTGAACGGTCGTGAGTTTGTCGCCGGTGACATAGTCAATCACTTTGAGCGATTTCTGGCAGCCGCGAGGTACGCGGGGCATAAGCTGCAGGTCATAGACAAAATAACCGCTACCGATAAATATACGGTTCGTTTTGACCTGAAAAATCCGTTTGCTCAAACTATGATGATTATCACTTACGAGAAAATCGCGGCGAATGAAATCTACGAGACATACGGAGACGCGCGGCACTGGACGGCTACGATAGGAACGGGGCCGTTCATCTTGGACGACTTTGTCCTCGGCAGTTCGCTGACTTACATTCGAAACCCCGATTACTGGGAGAAGGACCCCAGAAATGGGAACCAGTTGCCCTATGTTGATGGTGTAAGGCATCTCATGATACCTGAACATGCTACCCGATTTGCCGCACTGCGCACGGGTAAACTTGATCAGGATGTTGAGATTCCATGGACTTCAAAGGATGCTTTATCGGCGGCTGCTCCCGAACTATCGTGGTCCCTAAGCCCAGAGTCTTCTGTGTTTTGGATATTCCCGAAGAATAGCGTTCCGCCTACCAATAACACCAAGGTACGCCAGGCGCTATCTATGGCTATAGACCGAAAGTCGATAGCCGAAGCCCTATTCCCACCTGGGTTTGCTTCATATACGGACTTCCCAATGAGGTCGGGCTGGCCGTTTTATACTCCTTTTGAGGAGCTTTCGGAAACAGGGCAGATGGTCAGAACCTACGACACAGTTGCAGCCAAGGCGCTTCTGGCTGAGGCCGGTTATCCCAACGGCTTTGATACCTCAATACAGTACTATCTTGGAACTAGAGAGTATGCTGGGGATATGCTGGCGATGATTAAAGCGAGCTGGGCCAAGATTGGGGTTAACCTTGACCTTAGGCCGGTTGACGCTGGTACCATGTCTTCGCTAAGGTATGCTCCGTTCCCATACGAGCATATGCTTGGTGTCGGTGGTGGGGCAGCAGAGCCCATTGACAATCTCAATGGTAAATACATCAGTGGTTCCCCCTGGAACAGGGCTGTAATCACCGACTCGTATATTGATGAGATGTACCAGAAGATAGCGGTAGAGATGGACCCCGCCAAGAGGATGCCAATGCTGAAAGACGTATACAACTACATTCTCGAGGAGTGTGTAGCCTTTGCTCCGCTGGTAGGGGCTACGTATAATGCTTGGTGGCCATGGTTCAATGACTATCATGGTGAATTCACCATCAACTATCATCGTGGTGGTGTTATGGCTCACATCTGGCTAGACCAAGACCTGAGAGAAGAGATGACTGGAAGAAGATAAGTTTGATACTGGTTAAGATATAAGAGTCAAAACAGGGCTCTCAGCTAAAATTACAGCTGAGGGCCTTGTTTATTACAGCCCAATTTTTGGCGTGGCTAAGGATATAAGCTGGGCAGGGATGGACCCTCTTGGTCCCGATAACAAGCTAATTTTTGTCGCTGGTAGGGCTGAAAACCCAGTCTACCTCTGGGGGAGAAAATATGGTGCGCTTTACCTGCATTATGAACGACCCTAAGTGTGCTGCTGGCAGAGGGGGGAATGAGCTCTAAGAACCTCAAGTCTATTTAGCATTCAATATGGGCGGACTTGTATTCCTTTTAGTCCTTAGTGTATGGTATAATGCAGTGTAAAATTTTTTTTGGGGGGGGGAATAAGTGGTATCCAAGAAAGAAACGATAGCAAAAGCAAAAAAAGAAGAGCAGTTACGAGACTACGAACTAGTATTAATTATTAAGCCAGAGGTTGTAGAAGAGGAATTTGATAGTATAATAGATAACATAAGTCAATTGATTACAGGGAAGGGGGGCAATCTTTCCAATGTAGAGCGATGGGGTAAAAGAAAACTCGCCTACCCGATAGAACATTTTATGGAGGGCAATTATGTGTTAACTCAGTTCCAATTGAAGCCTACATTGAGCAAAGAATTGGAAGCAAACCTGAAGATTACGGAACATGTTCTGCGCCATCTGTTGATAAAAGTAAGTAGCTAATTGGGAGGATGCCTATTTCCCCAAGATGTTTGGGCAGGCAAAAGGAGTGTTAAGGAAATGGCAAGCTTAAATAAAGTAATGATCATCGGTAACCTTGGGAGCGAACCTGAAATGCGCTTCGCCCCAAATGGCAATCCGGTAACTTCGTTTCGCGTAGCTACTAATCGAGTGTATACTACTCCTGAGGGTGAGCGTAAAGAGGAGACAGAGTGGTTTGCTGTAGTCGCTTGGGGAAAACTGGCTGAACAATGCAACCAGTTTCTGACTAAGGGTCGGCTGGTTTACACTGAGGGTAGACTACATACGCGCACCTGGGAGAGCCAAGATGGGCAAAAGCATTATCGAACCGAAATAATAGCTAACAGGGTGACTTTTCTTGATAGGCAGGCATCAGCCCCACTTCCTGAGGAGAAGGCTGTAGAAGGTGAGCCTGGTGAAATTGAACCAGAGGATATCCCCTTTCAGGAAAACTAGAATTTAGCTAATTAAAGGAGTGGAAGTTTATAACGAGTGGCTAAACAAAAACAACCTACCAGATCAAAGTTCAAAAGAAGGCGAAATGGGGCAAGGTATATGCCCAGACGTAGACCTTGTTCTTTCTGTGTCAATAAGGTGAAGATGATAGACTATAAAGACCCCGAGAAGTTACGTCGCTTTATATCGGATAGAGGAAAGATAGAACCCCCACGTAGAACCGGCACCTGTGCCAAACATCAGCGTGCCTTGGCAACGGCCATAAAAAGGGCGCGACACCTAGCCCTACTACCATACACATCAGAGCACATCCATCAGATGGGGAGTTTTCGTGCCGCTAGGCAGCCGAGAAATTGAGCCTTTCTCGCTTCAGGGACTAAGTCTTTAGCTTTTTCACCAAAAAAGCGATATTCTTACCGAAGTTCCAGGCTGTGGTCTTCCCTTCCTCATCCTCCCTAACTTCCCCCTTTTCACGGCCAAAGGCAATATTCCAGTATGTGGAACCGGGCACAAAGAATTGCAGGATATGAAACCAGTACATAATCTGGGCGAAGGTAAAATTCTGCCCGGCTCGGCGGGCTACAACCAAGGGTCCGCCCACTTTCCCGGTAAACACCTTCCTACGTTGACCTATATAGCCGGTTCTTTCCATGAACGCTTTCAGTAAAGCTGTTGCTGAACCGTAGTATACTGGCGAAGCTAATATTATAGCTTCAGCCTCTTTTATCTTAATATACAGCGGGAACAGGTCATCATCAATAGGACACCGCTCTTCATCTCGGCAAACCATACAGGCATTGCACGGTCGGATGTCCAAACCGGCTAACCGTATTAGCTCTGTGTCCAATCCTTCCTCTTTTATAGCCTGTAGGGTGTGTTTGGTTAGAATTTCCGTATTTCCATTCTTTCGCGGACTACCGACAATACCAATAGCTTTCACGCTACACCTCCTATCAAGTTACATACAGTTTATGTCGCTTTATATATTCGTCTACTGGCTCAGGGACAAGGTGGTTGATAGATAAGCTCTGGGCAACCCGTTGTCTAATCACTGAAGCACTGATATCTACTTCCGGTTTATCCAGAAGAACTACCTGTTGAGATAATCCGGGGATAGTGGCTTCTAAAGAATTAAGGTCAGGGCTCGGGTAACCTACTCTAGGGACTGCCACCAAGCGACACATTTTAATAAGGCGGGATGGCTCCTTCCACCGAGGGAGCTCAGTTAAATTATCCCAACCTAAGATGAAAAATAGCTCATCCCCAGCACCAAGTTGAGCCTGCAGCTCAGTAATAGTGTCAATAGTATAAGACGGGCCAGCCCGGTCTATCTCTATAGCAGACAGCTTAAAGTAGGGTTTATCAGCAATGGCAAGGCGCACCATTCGAACACGATGCTCCGCAGCCAAAATAAAGCTGTTTGCCTTTAGCCATGGCTGACCAGCGGGCACAAACAGCACCTCACCCAAATTAAGCCGGGTTCTTGTATCCTCAGCTACAATAAGATGCCCATTATGGATAGGGTCAAAAGTTCCCCCCAGCACCCCTATATTCATGCTCCTACCACTCCCATTCTAAATTCCCGCAACGAATTTTATCCCCTGGCTTAACCCCGGCCTTTTCCAAAGCCTTGTTAATCCCCAGCTTGATGAATTGTCCCTTGAGATGCCAAAGTATCTCAGGGCTAGTCATATCTGCCTTAGCCATAATACGCTCCAGATCTGATGCCACCACGACAAAGATATCTCCTTCCTTACGCACACTAGTACCGATATCTTTTGGCTGAGGACGAAAGACCTTCATGGGAATCTTCCCACTCGCTTCTCCCTTAGTGGTAACATGGCTCAGCAACTTTAAAGTTTCAGCCATAAGCTGCGGAACACCTTCTCCAGTTGCTGCTGAAATGAAAAGGGCTGTAATTCCGGCACTGCTAAAAGTGCCCCTTATCTCCGTTAAGCGAGCCCGCATCTGCGGTAAATCAATCTTATTTAGCACCACAAGCTGTGGCTTTTGTCCCAGAGCTGAATCAAATAGGCCCAGTTCAGTATTTACTCGTATCATATTTTCCAGCGGAGACGCAGAACTACCATCTATCAAGTGAATAAGTATTTTGGTGCGCAGAATATGGCGCAGAAAATCGTGGCCTAGCCCTCGCCCAAGGTGAGCGCCGTCTATCAACCCTGGGATCTCAGCTAAGACAAAGTTTCGTTGGTCAACTTCAGCTACACCCAAAATGGGCCCACGAGTAGTAAACGGGTAGTCAGCTATCTTGGGTCTGGCAGCTGAAGCCGCCGTCAATAAGGTAGACTTGCCGGCATTAGGATAACCAATGATGCCGACATCAGCAATAATCCTCATCTCTAATGCTATGGAATATTCCTCCCCAACCTCTCCCCTCTGAGCAATCTGCGGAGCCTGATTAGTAGATGAAGTAAAATGGGTATTGCCCCATCCTCCCTTACCACCCTTAGCGACCACTATTTGCTGGCTGGGCTGTTCCAAATCAACAATGAACATATTATCCCCTATTTGTGTCTTATAGGCGACTACTGTCCCCACTGGAACTGTTAATATCAAGTCTTCCCCTTTCTTACCATGCTGCCTTTTGCCTTTCCCATGCTTACCATCAGTTGCTCTGTACAATCTTTTTGGCTTGAATTTACGCAAGTTGGTAACAGTTGAATCAGCCATAAGAAGAACCTGGCCACCATGACCACCATCACCCCCGTCAGGACCACCAAAGGGAACAAACTTCTCCCGCCTGAAGCTTACCATTCCACCACCCCCGCTACCTGCCTTCACCTCTATTTCTACTCTATCAAACATCTTCTAAATAACTCTACTATAATTTCTAATGCTATATTTATTATATACTAACATATAAGCTAACTAGGTATTTAATATAATAGTAGTAATAGTAATAGGGAATATATCGTATAGGATAGAGGAGTGAATTAAAGCTGGCAGTTAAGTTAGGGCGCTTGAGCCTGTGTATAGTTAGCTTATAATTCGTTTATAGGGAGTAGGAGGAACAGCTTGGGCGAAAGTATATGGATTTATAGTTCCCCGCTCGTTAACTTTTATATATTCTTTGTTGGATGTCGGCAAGCCTGTGTTTTAGGTCGGGGTTGGTATCAATAACACTGGCTATTTTCTTATAAGCAAGACTAACGGTTATTGGCTCCCTGTCCCCTAGCTCTTTGCCGATTTGAGCCAGTGAGCAGTTGGTTTCCTGTCTGATAAGGTACATTGCTACCTGCCGGGCTAAGGTAGTTTCTTTGTCTCTCTTACGGCCTTTTAAATCTACAAGAGATAGCTGGAAGCTGTTAGCAACGGCTTCTATCACCAGATTGGGGGAGAGGGAAGTATTTTTAGAAGCTTTACTGGCTATATCCTCAAGTGCTTTGGCGGCTAGCTCAGGGGTAAGTGAAGTCCTAACCAACTTAGTATAAGCAATAACTCGGTTTAGGGAACCTTCCAGCTCCCTTATGTTTTGCTGGATGCGGTGGGCAATAAGCTCGAGGACATCTAAGGCAATACTTATCCCATTCTGTTTAGCCTTGGTTTGCAAAATGGCTAGGCGTGTTTCAAAATCAGGCGGTTGAATATCAGCAATTAACCCCCATTCAAAGCGGGAGCGCAGTCGATCCTCTAATCGGGTCATTGCTTTAGGGGAGCGGTTGCTGGTAATAACAATCTGGCGGTCGGCATTATGTAACTCATTGAAAGTGTGGAAAAAACTTTCCCCTGTCCGCCCTTTGCCACTGATGAATTGAATATCATCAATCAAGAGCATATCAATATTTCTGTATTTGTTACGGAATTCTTCTGTTCTTTTATTCCTAAGAGCAGTTATAAACTCGTTGGTAAACTGCTCAGCGCTAATATGGATTACCGGGACATTGTTCGCCAGCGCTACATGACCGATAGCGTGGAGCAAATGTGTCTTGCCTAATCCCATTTCCCCATATATAAATAGTGGGTTATAGCTACGTCCCGGGCTTTCAGCTACCTCAAGAGCAGCAGCGTGAGCTAATCGATTACAGTTACCAACAATGAAGGAATCAAAGGTGTACTTGGGGTTAAATAAAGGGAGATTTGGTTGTTGAGCCTGGGAGGGGTCTCGTTGCCTTTTGTAGCTTCTAGCTCTATTACTATTTGGTGAACTTTGCTGCCTGTCATCTACGCGGAAAAGGACTTTGATGTCAGGGTGAGTAAGGCCGATAAGTGTTTTTTCAATCAAGGAGCGCTGGTTCTGCTCTAAATATTCGGCAACGAAGGTATTGGGTACACCTACGACTAACTCATTACCTTGATAACTCAAGCCTACAGTTTTTTTCAGCCAAGTCCGGTAGTTTGCCTTGTTGACTTGGATTTGCAGTTCACCTAAGGCTGTTTCCCAAATTTTTTGTGCTGACCTAGGTCTCAAGAATTTTCTCCCTCCTACCATTTGACTTAATTTAACCTGTTAAATCCACAGGGTCATATTCTAAAAAGAAGTACCATTTTAAGTTCGCGGTCGGGGGTGACCAGCGGTTTCACTGAGGCTGGAGGGAGGAACTCAAGAGGAACGCTATTTAGAATACTACCGGGCTTTTTTAATGGCAAGGTTTTTGATGCTCACTGATGGCTGTTTTTAATCCCTGTTTATCCTTACAAAGTCTGCAGGGCTCCTTTTTTTGCCCTAATATTTTAACATAGATATAAAATGAAAAAGTTTAAAAAAATTCTTTTTAATGTTAGAATTTGGTGCGAGGAGGCTTAAATGCGAGTTGTTTTTATGGGTACCCCTGAGTTTGCTGTTCCCTCTCTTGAGCAGCTCATAGCTAAGCAGTATGAGGTAATTGCTGTTTATACTCAGCCTGATAAACCAGCGGGCAGGGGACGCCCTTTGGTTTCTCCTCCGTTGAAAAGGGCGGCAATAGCTTTGGAACTACCAGTAGTGCAGCCAGTTGGTTTTAAGAAGCCAGAGGTGGTGGCGCAATTGGCTGACTTTCACCCTGATGTTACAGTAGTGGCTGCCTATGGCCATATTTTGCCGCAGTCGGTTTTAGATATCCCTCGTTACGGGTGTATTAATATTCACCCTTCTCTGCTACCCAGATTTCGAGGAGTCTCGCCGGTAGCGGCGGCTATCCTGGCTGGCGATGAGTTCACTGGGGTAAGCATTATGCTGATGGATAAGGGTTTGGATACCGGTCCTGTATTAGCTAAGGAACAGATTCCCATTTCATCACAGGACACTACAGGTTCCCTTACCACCAAGCTGTCCCAGATAGCGGCCCAGTTACTCTTGGAAGTTTTACCTTGCTGGGTAAGGGGTGGGCTTACTCCCCAACCTCAGAATGAAGCTGAGGCTATCTATTCGGGTCCAATTTCCAAGGGGGGAGGCGAAATTGACTGGCATCTGTCGGCGGGAGAGATATGGCGGCGGGTGCGTGCCTTCCAACCCTGGCCGGGGTGTTACACCAAGTGGCGGGGGAGGCGACTTAAGATTATTGAGGCAATGCTCTTACCTGCGGGACAAACCTACGATGTAGGGCAGGTAGTAACTCTGGCTCCAGCCACAGAGCAGTCAGGAGCTGCGTTTGGCGTCTATACGGGGGATGGTATTTTAGGGATTTTGGAGGTTCAACCAGAGGGGAAACGGGCGATGTCTGCTGCTGAATTTCTGAGAGGCCAGAGGCAATTCATCGGGACGATATTGCCAAATTAGCTAACTATTTTCCTTTTTAACGATGGTCTCCATTTGTCTAATTACAGACTAGCCTATATAATCTAAGGTAGTAAGGAGGCAGTTTTGTCTTTACCACAGGACTTGAGTAACTTTGCTACTTTGGGGAATATTATTGCTAAACTGAGAGCCCCCGATGGGTGTCCCTGGGATCGGCAGCAGACGCATGCCTCGTTGCGAGATAATTTGCTGGAGGAGTGCTATGAGGTGCTGGAGACTCTTGATGAGGGAGATACAGAGAGCCTTCGTGAGGAATTAGGTGACCTGCTGATGCAAATTGTGCTCCATGCTCAGATTGCGGCTGAGGCGGGCGAGTTTGAGATAGGGGATGTAATAAAGAGCATTAGCACCAAGTTAATCCAACGCCATCCTCATGTCTTTGGTTCAGTGAAGGTAAAGGATGCTGAGGAGGTGCTGGTTAACTGGGAAGCTCTCAAGAAGAAGGAGAGGGGAGCTGACGTCTCTATGCTGGACAATGTGCCCAAGCAACTACCGGCATTAAGTTATAGTCAGGGAGTTCAAAGCCGGGTGGCTCGGGTTGGCTTTGACTGGGAGGATATTGACGGCGTTATTGACAAGCTGGCTGAGGAGGTTAGTGAACTTAAACAGGCGGAAAGTCAGGAGCGAAAAGCACAGGAATTTGGCGACTTACTCTTTACCCTGGTTAACATTGCCCGCCGGGTTGGGGTTGACTCGGAGGCAGCACTGAGAGGGGCCAATAAACGGTTTTACCGCCGTTTTTCTTATATGGAAGAGGTATGCCGCCAACGTGATATAAACTTTGGTGAGCTATCCTTTGATGAGCAAAATACTCTCTGGGAAGAGGCGAAGAAGGTTCAGAAATGAGGTTACTGGTCGGGGCGAGAGGATTTGAACCTCCGACCTCAGCGTCCCGAACGCTGCGCGCTAACCGGACTGCGCTACGCCCCGATAATTAGTATTATAAGTGGATTTAATCTCTTCGGCAACTATTGTAAACTAGTGGTGGAAAGTGATGAAATATTGCGTTTTGATAATTGATGGTGCTTCCGGATGGCCGCTACCTGAGCGTGGGAACAAGACCTGCCTGGAGCTGGCTCAAACTCCAAATCTGGATGCTCTGGCACAGGAAAGTACTCTGGGGCTTATCCGTACCATACCACCTGGGTTGGAACCTAGCAGTTCCTGCGCCTGTATATCAGTACTTGGTTATGACCCAACGGTTCGTTATCCAGCGCGGGCGGCTATTGAAGCCAGGAGCATGGACATTGATATTGATGCTGGCGACGCTGTTTTCCGGTGCAATTTAACCGCTGTTCGTGACGGCAAAATGTGGAGCTTTAACTCAGGCCAAATTAGTACTGAAGAGGCTCATCAGCTCGTAGCTGCTCTAGAGGAGGAGCTGGGTAGCGATACGGTGCACTTTTACCCCGGCGTCAGCTATCGGCACATTTGCAAAATAAAAGGGCGAGAGGATACCCTTTTGGCTACTTGTACTCCTCCGCATGATATCCCGAATAAACCGATTAAAGATTTTCTGCCTAAGGGTCCGGGGAGTGACCTATTGCGAGACCTGATGAAACGCTCGGAAGCGGTGCTCCGAGACCATCCGGTGAATGTAAACCGGCGGTCTCGAGGTGAGATACCAGCCACAACGATATGGCTCTTCTGGAGCAGTGGTCAGTTGTCTGATATCCCTGCTTTCAAAAAGATTTATGGTCTTAATGGGGCAGTGACATCGGCGGTGGATATTATTCGGGGCTTAGCTAGAATAATAGGAATGGAAGTACTAGATATACCGGGAGTGAAAGATGGTATGGATAATGATTTTACCGCCCAGGCAGCTGGAGCCTTAGCGGCACTTAAAGAATATGATTTGGTAGTCATCCATGTTGAAGCGACGGATGATGCAGCTCATGCTGGCTCAATTGATGATAAAGTAGAGGTTATCCAGAGGGTGGATAGAGAGATCGTTAGCCAGATTCGCCGATGGCAGCCAGGTGGCCTTCGGCTATTAGTTATGCCTGACCATTCCACCCCGATTAAGATTCAGACTCATACTGATGATCCCGTTCCATTTATGCTGTGGGGAGATGGGTTTACCCCTAACGGAGCGAGGAGATTCACTGAGGCTGAGGCAAAAAACACTGGCTTTTTTATTGAGGCAGGTTATAATATTATGAGTAGACTGGTACGGATGTAATAAAAATGGCGCTAATTGTTCAGAAATATGGTGGTTCGTCGGTGGCGGATGCGGAGAAGATTAAGAATGTGGCTCAGCGTGTAGCTCAGGCTAAGGATAAGGGCAACCAGGTGGTGGTAGTAGTCTCGGCTATGGGGGGCACTACTAACGAGCTAGTCAAGCTGGCTTACCAGGTTAATAAGCAGCCTGACAACAGGGAGCTCGATGTTCTGTTGTCCACCGGTGAGATTGTTTCCAGCACCTTGCTGACGATGGCACTGGAGGCTGTGGGTTATGAGGCAATTAGCCTTAGTGGGGCTCAGGCTGGGATACGGACTGATGCTGTCTATAACCAGGCTCGTATTGTGAAGGTTGACCCCGAGCGAATAATTAGAGAGTTAGATAAGGGGAATATTGTCATTGTGGCTGGCTTTCAGGGGGTTACTGAGGAGATGGATATAACCACTTTAGGGCGGGGTGGTTCTGATACTACAGCCGTAGCCCTGGCGGCTAGCCTGGGGGCAGAGATATGCCAGATATACACTGATGTTGAGGGTATCTATACCGCTGACCCGCGTCTTGTTCCTGAGGCACAACGGCTATCGGAGATTGGTTATGAGGAGATGATGGAACTGGCAAGCTACGGGGCTAGGGTGATGCACCCTCGGGCGGTTGAGCTGGGGGAGCTATTTAATATTCCTATTCAGGTAACCTCTAGCTTCGCTCAAAGTTCGGGTACATTAATTCATGGAGGGACGTCTATGGAAGTGCGAGATAAAGTTAGGAGTATAGCTCATGACTTTGATGTGGCAAAGATAACTGTGATTGGTTTTCCTAACCGACCAGGCGTTGTCGCTGCTGTTCTTGAGTCTCTGGCTAAGGCAGGTATCAGTGTAGATACTATTGTTCAGAATACTGGTATTGAGAATACCACTGATTTAACCTTTACTGTTACTGGAAGCCTGTTAACTAAGGCGATGCGCTTAGTGGAACCTGTTGCTGAGTCAATTGGGGCTAAAAAATGCGTCAGCGATTCTAAGTTGGGTATGGTTAGTATTATCGGCCCGGGGATGCAAAATACTCCCGGCTATGCCGCCAGGATGTTTAGAGCGCTCAGTGAAAAGGATATAAACATCCTGTTAATTACTACTTCGGAGATAAGAATAACCTGTATAATTAGTGAAGATAGAGTTAAGGATGCAGTTCTTGTTTTGCACCGAGCTTTTGACCTAGAAAAAGGAGAGTAGATGGTATCATATCAGGAAGAGGAGCAGGCAAAGCTGGGACGTCAGTCCAGTAAGCAGGCTATAGCCCTGGCTATGCAAGGTCGCTGGAGAGAGGCGATAGCGGCTAATAAGAGCCTGATAGAGAGCTTCCCTAATAATGTTGATGCCTATAATCGTTTGGGCAGAGCCTATATGGAACTGGGGGTGTATTCTCTAGCCAAGGAAGCCTACAGCCGAGCTTTAGAACTTGCCCCTTATAATGCCATTGCCAAGAAAAATCTTCGTCGGTTAGCCCATTTAAGGGGAACCTTGGTTGATTTGGAGGGTGGTTCTCATAAAGCTGGGCCACAGTATTTTATTGAGGAAAAGGGGAAGGCTGGGGTGGTTAATCTCCATCACCTAACGACACAGGAGATACTGGCTAAAACGGTGGCTGGTGATAAGGTATATTTGAAGATAGAAGGGCCTAATTTGGTAGTGGAAAATTGCCGTGGAGAGTATTTGGGCCAGGTCGAACTCAAGTATAAGCAGCGACTTATAAGATTGATGAAAGGGGGCAATAGGTATACCGCGGCTATCGTCAGCTCAACGGAAGAGATGATAACCGTCATTATTAGAGAGGTGTATCAAGACCTAAGTCAGGCAGGGCTACTTTCCTTTCCCTCAAAGGGGTTTGGGGGTCTTCGACCTTATGGCGGCGATAGAATAATTAGGCGTGAGTTGGAGTATGAGGGAGCATTAACTGAGGAGCCTGGCTATACCATAATAGGTGGAGAGGAGACAGAGGTATTTCGTGAAGAGTCTCCTGACATTGATGATGAAAGTACTAATGATGAGGAATAGGAGGTTACTGTAAAGTGGTTTCAGGAACAGTTAAACCGATAAATATAGAAGATGAGATGAGAAGCTCTTATCTTGACTACGCGATGAGTGTCATCGTTTCTCGTGCTTTACCCGATGTGCGAGATGGGTTAAAGCCGGTACACCGGCGAATTCTTTATGCCATGGATGGATTAGGGCTTAAGCATTCCACCTCTCATAAGAAGAGTGCTCGTATCGTCGGTGAGGTGTTGGGTAAATACCATCCTCATGGTGACGCCTCTGTTTATGATGCGATGGTGCGCATGGCACAGGATTTCTCTATGCGAAATGTGCTGGTTGATGGGCAGGGCAATTTTGGCAGTGTGGATAATGACCCTCCAGCAGCTATGCGTTACACTGAGGCGCGCCTGTCTCGCATTGCTGAACAAATGTTGGTTGACATTGATAAGAATACCGTCGACTTTATGCCTAACTTTGATGATAGCCTTAAAGAGCCTTCAGTTCTACCCACGCGGTTACCCAATTTACTGGTTAACGGTAGCTCGGGAATTGCAGTGGGAATGGCGACCAATATTCCTCCGCATAACCTAGGTGAAGTATGTGACGCAATCTCCTACCTTATTGATAACCCTGGAGCTACGATTGATGAACTTACCCAGTTTATTAAAGGACCTGATTTCCCTACCGCTGGCATCATCCTAGGGCAGGAAGGGATTAAGAATGCTTATGCTACCGGACATGGCAGGATAGTAGTAAGGGCTAAGGCTCATTTGGTGAGTGCCTCAGGGACTGGACATCGCCAAATAGTGATTACTGAGCTTCCTTATCAAGTGAATAAGGCGACCTTGGTGGGGAGAATAGCTGAACTGGTCAAGGATAAGAAGATCGGGGGAATCAGTGAGCTCCGTGATGAGTCAGACCGTCAGGGGATGCGTATTGTCATTGAGTTGAGGCGGGAAGCTCAGTCGCAGCAGGTGCTCAACAACCTGTATAAATATACCTCAATGCAATCAGCCTTCTTCGCGAACATGCTGGCTCTGGTTGATGGGCAACCTCAAGTGATTAGCCTTAAAGAGGCGCTACAATATTATATAAATTTCCGCCGGGAGGTTATCACTCGGCGGTCTCGGTTTGAGCTGAAAGGGGCTAAGCAGAGAGCACATATCCTGGAGGGGCTTAAAATTGCTTTAACTAATATAGATAAAGTGATTGCCACTATTCGGAAATCTAAAACGGCTGAGGTAGCTCGTCAGAGCCTTATGGCCGAATTTAGTTTATCCCAGGCACAGGCACAGGCTATCCTTGATATGCAATTACGCCGGCTAGCTAATCTAGAGCGGCACAAGATACTTGACGAGTATACCGAGGTGTTAAAAGCCATTGCTTATCTGGAAGACCTGCTGGCTAATCCTAAGAGGATACTTATGCTGATAAAAGAAGACGTGGATGAATTAAAGTCTGAATACAGTGACCCGCGGCGAACCGAGATAAGTGAGGAGGGGGTGAAAGAATTTCGTGAGGAAGACCTTATTCCCCATCAAAGGGTGGCGGTGACACTCAGTAATAGGGGATTTGTCAAAAGAGTACCGTCTCGCGTTTACTCACCACAACATCGTGGGGGCAAGGGTATCAAGGGTATGCCAACCAGAGAAGAAGATGCAGTGAGGCTTCTTACTGTGACTGATACCCATGCTAACTTGCTGTTCTTCACTAATCGGGGCAGGGTCTTCTCTATAAAGTGTTATGAAATCCCTCCTGACAGCTCCCGATTAGCTAAAGGGACGGCAGTGGTCAACCTCTTCCCGGTTGCTGAGAAAGAGACAGTTACAGCCATGGTAGCCCTTACTGATTTTCACCCGGAGAGCTATTTATTGATGGCTACTTGCCGAGGGGAAATAAAGAAGACGGCTGCCGATAAATTTGCTTCAGTGCGGAGTAGTGGACTTATCGCTACGGATTTGGAGGCAGAGGATGAGTTGGTGGCAGCCTGTTTAGCTACTAAGCAGGATGATACCATATTAGTGACTCAAAAGGGACAATCAATCAGGTTTTCTGTATCCGAGTTAAGAGCTAGTTCTAGAACCAGTGGTGGGGTGAGGGGAATCCGCTTGGCTCCTGATGACCAACTGGTTAGTATGGATATTGTTCAGCCCGATGCCTTCCTGTTAATAGTTACCAACGGTGGCTTCGGGAAGCTCTCCTCACTTAACAATTATCCACAGCAACATCGGGCTGGCAGTGGAATCAAAACCTTTAAGATTACTGAGAAAACAGGCAAGGTTACTGGGGCTAAGGTCGTTTTTCAGTCTCAACAGATAATGATTATATCTGCCGGCGGTATTATTACCCGCACTCCAGTGAAGGAAAAAGACTCCAAACAAGGTATTACCGTTCAGGGTAGGAGCACTCAGGGAGTGAGGCTGATGAGGCTTGGTAGCGGTGATGAGGTGGTGGCTATCGCCTGCTTTGACTGAGCCCATGATGCCTTTGCTGACAAGTGACTTGCCAGCGTTCCAGTCCGCAGGCATTACAAGCTTGATGACGGCAGTCATGGGTTTCTTTACCCTCTAGAGCACGCTGATATTCTCGCTGCAGGAAGGCGGAAGTTACTCCCACATCAATATGAGCCCAGGGGAGGAGTTCGTCCAGGGAGCGTTCTCGTTGGGCATAGAAGCCGGGTTCAAGGCCGGCCTCTTCAAAAGCGCGAGACCAGTTTTCGTAGTTAAAGTGTTCATTCCAGGCATCAAAGGTGCAGCCTAGCTCCCAGGCACGATAGATAACCTTACCTAACCGTCTATCTCCTCGTGATAATGCTGCCTCAAGCAGGCTGACTTTAGGGTCTTGCCAGGATAGCCTTATTCCTTTTTGGTACAACCCCTGCTTAAGAAGTTCATGCTTAGAACTTAACTCTTGTTCACTTTCTTGGGCTACCCACTGAAAGGGCGTATGCGGCTTAGGAGTAAAGGTGGATAGGCTGATTCTTATCTGAGGTCTTCGCCCTTTAGCTTTTTTGCCCAATGAGCGAATTTTGTTTACTAGTTGAACAATGTCCTCTATATCATCAATGGTTTCTGTGGGTAAGCCGAGCATGAAATATAATTTGAGATTTGTCCAACCCCTATCAAACGCGGTGGCAGCCGTTTCTAGAATTTCATCTTCAGAGGTGTTCTTATTTATGATTCGTCGTAGTCTTTCGCTGCCTGCTTCCGGAGCGAAGGTGAGCCCTGTCTTCCTGTGGGAGGGAAGAGAGTCCACCAACTTTACTGAGAAGCTATCAATGCGGAGGCTGGGCAGTGATAGGACAAGGTTATAGCTTTGATAACGGTGGAATAAGCTAGCTATTAACTTATCAATGTCAGAGTAGTCATTGGTGCTTAATGAAACTAAAGATATCTCGTTGTAACCGCAGTTGTTAATAAGCTCTCCTACTGCCTGAAGCACCTCTGCCTGAGGGCGCTCGCGCACCGGGCGATATATAATTCCTGCCTGGCAGAAGCGACAGCCACGGCTGCAACCCCGCTGAATCTCTATTGCTCCACGGTCGTGAATTACCTCAATGTAAGGAACTACTGGTTTAGTGACCGGAGGAGGCAGCTTGGTCACCAGTCGCCGCTGAATGCTAGGTTGAGCTTGAGCCACAGTTGGGGTAATGCTTTTAAATAAACCGTTGGCCTGGTATTCCACTTGATATAGACTGGGTACATAGATGCCAGGGATAGTAGCCACTTGGTGCAATAGTTGCTTTTTGGAGGCTTTCTTGTCCTGTTTTTTCCAATCTCGAAAGCTATCAAGTAGCTCAAGCAATACCTCTTCTCCATCCCCAATTACAAAAAAGTCAATAAAGTCAGACATAGGTTCAGGATTGAGTGCACAGCTACCACCAGCCATTACTAACGGGTGGGAATCATTTCTCTCTGAGGCTAGGACTGGTATCTGAGCCAGGTCGAGCATATTCAATACATTGGTATAGGTGAGTTCATAGCCCAGGGAGAAACCGATAACATCAAAATCTTTTAGTGGGTGCTTGGATTCAAGGCTAAACAGGGGGATACTTTCTGAGCGCATTACTGCTTCCATATCTACCCACGGCGCGTAGACCCTTTCGGCAAGAACATCCGGCTGGCTATTAAGTAGCTCGTAGAGGATGGGCAACGCCATGTTAGACATGCCTATTTCATATAAATCAGGGTAGGCAAGGGCAATCCTGATAGGGGTTTTGTCCCAATCCTTGACAACGCTATTCCACTCGCCACCGGTATAGCGAGCGGGCTTGGTAACCTGATGCAATATGTCATTGAGATGGGTCAATTTGTTTCTCCAGACTGCCCATTGCTACTGTTCAACTGTGACAGGTCAAATTTCATAGCTAATGTAACTATAGAGGATAGCTGTTTTTTTTACAATTGACCAAGCTTTCAAATTTTTAATCAATTATGCACGTCGTAAGTTTCATCCCGTAGAAAAAATGAGAAAAAGTAAGGAAATAGGGCAAGTTTGGTACTACAATCACTTTCCTCCAGTTACATTCCCTAAAATAGAAGTATAACATACTTGACTAAATGTTAAGTATAGGTTACATTATGTATTGTCTAGAGTACTCTGGCACCTAGAAAAATATTCATAAGAAAAGGAGAATACAAAAATGGCACCGCTACAGAAAAGAGCGCTATACAGCCTTATAATCGGATTTATTTTTGCTATTGCTCTCATCGTGGTTTTTCTACTTGAAGGTGACGTGACTGCTTTTAATCGTGATGAAACCCTCAGATGGATAACCTACGCAGCATTGATTGGAGTACCTTTGACATACCTGATATTAATAGATTTAAC
>SDBU01000401.1_pt1 | contig 61318 bp, 54 predicted proteins | sample 2277071 | NCBI WGS metagenome assembly SDBU01 (sample SAMN10397929, study PRJNA504765) | marine sediment metagenome | isolation source: marine sediment core GS08_GC12, 126 cmbsf | place: Arctic Ocean: Gakkel Ridge, Loki's castle | collected 2008 | reverse complement strand
CATCGATGACGGCCATGTCATCCTTCATGATGATGGCTTCCATCGGGCAGTAGGGCAGACAGACTTCACAGGCGATGCACAGTTCAGGGTCAATTTTCAAGAAATTCACCTCCTTTTCATAAGAAATTAACCCGCAATAATACTCGACAAATAAGGCTTAATTCCGAGTACATCATAATTATAATAAAACTCATTTAATAAGTCTACTCAGCACGTGTTATAATGCACAACAAAATAATAATCAGGCAATATGATTGGAGAATCAGGTGCTCAGGAAGAGATGGCGATATCTGCTCCCATTAGCACTAATCATCGTTCTCGTCCCGGCGTGCGCGGCTCAGCCAACTGAGGAGCCGGAAACTGTAGTTATCACTGACTATAACCTTGAAGCGGCGATACGCGCGGCACTGGACAAGACGCCGGATGAACCAATTTCTGCGGAGGAACTGGCCGGTCTTACCGAGCTAAAGGCCAATTACGCTAACATCGCCGACTTATCCGGCATCGAGCACTGCCCGAACCTGAGCAAGCTGGACCTTGCCTACAATCAGCTTGTTGACCTTTCACCACTGGCCTCGCTTGATAATTTGGAGCGCTTAAACCTGGATCGAAATCAAGTAAGTGATATCGCACCGCTGCTGGGAAACAGCGGCCTGGGCGAAGGCGACCAGGTGGACCTGAAAAACAACAACCTCGACCTTTCCGAAAACTCTGAAGACATGGCAGATATTCGTCAGCTGGAAGGGAGAGGGGTGAAGGTGTATCACTAGAGACGGTGGTGGTTGAAGTCCCCAAAGAGGAACTGATAACGGAAATATACGCACCAATAGAATGAATGAACGTTGCATTACAGCGTGAAGCTGATATAATACATTTATAACCGATATTAGCCTAAAGGCGGTTGTCAATTAAGATGAAGATACTGCTCGTCTATCCACAATATCCGGATACATTCTGGAGCTTCCGGTACGCCCTGAAGTTCGTCTCCAAAAAGGCGTCCTTCCCGCCACTGGGCCTTTTAACGGTGGCGGGAATGCTCCCCGGTGACTGGGAGAAAAAACTAGTCGACATGAACGTGAGACAGCTCACCGACGAGGACATCGGGTGGGCTGACCTTGTCTTTATCAGCGCCATGGTGGTGCAGCGCGATTCGGCAAAGGAAGTAATCAGCAGGTGTCAGCGCCTGGGAACCAGGACGGTGGCTGGTGGCCCTCTCTTTACCACCGGGCATCGGGAATTCAGGGAGGTGGACCACCTGGTGCTCGGCGAAGCTGAGGTGACCCTGCCGCTATTTCTCGAAGGCCTGGCAAAGGGAAATGCAAAGCGTATTTATCTATCGAAAGCTCGTCCAAATATCTGTGAAACCCCTGCTCCGCTATGGTCGCTCATCAAACAGAAGCAGTATTCGTCAATGAGCCTCCAGTATTCCAGGGGCTGTCCGTTCAACTGTGAGTTCTGCGACATCATAATACTGAACGGGCACCGGCCCAGGACCAAAGACAGTGAGCAGGTAATTGCGGAACTGGAGGCGCTTTATCGTCACGGCTGGCGTTCCGGAGTGTTTTTCGTCGATGATAACTTCATCGGGAATAAGAAAAAGCTAAAAGAGGAGATACTACCTGCGGTAATTGCATGGCAGAAGCGTAAAAAGTATCCCTTTGCCCTTTCCGCGGAGGCATCAATCAATCTGGCGGATGATAAGGCGCTGATGCAGATGATGGCGGAAGCCGGTTTCAACTGCGTGTTTGTCGGCATTGAGACGCCAAATGAGGAAAGCCTGGTGGAGTGCAATAAAGCGCAGAACCGGAACCGTGACCTGGTTGCTTCAGTGAAAAAGATACAGAATTGCGGCCTGGAAGTGCAGGGAGGCTTTATTGTTGGCTTCGACAGCGACCCGCTTTCCATCTTCAAAAGCCAGATAAATTTCATTCAGAAGAGCGGCATCGTCACCGCGATGGTGGGCCTGCTCAATGTGCCGCCCGGTACCCGGCTGCACAAACGGCTCAAGAGGGAAAACCGTTTAATACGACCGTTTACCGGTGATAATAATGATCTTTCCCTTAATTTCATTCCCAGGATGGACCCTGCTACGCTCATCAATGGCTACAAGCACATCCTGGACACAATTTACTCACCAAAGCAATACTATGAACGAGTTAAAGCGTTTCTGAAAGAGTATCGGCCGAATATCAGAAAGAAGCGCAGGCCCCATTTCTATGAAATGATGGCGTTCCTGAAATCTATCTGGGTCCTGGGCCTTAAAGAGAAGGGCCGGAAATACTACTGGAGACTATTCCTGCTGACGTTAATGAAATACCCACGTGAATTACCGATATCAATAAGCCTGAGTGTCTACGGATATCACTTCCGTAAGGTGGTGGCAAAGTATATCAGCATGCCGATATAGAATTCGCTGGTGAGCCGGGCTATCAGGAAGGCGGATAACCGGCGGATGGCCTGAGGCTGTTAAAGCGAAAAAAGAAGGGTACCAGATGCTACCGCCGGTAATTTCAGTCAAGGGCAAACCTTTCGAGTGCGGCCAGCAATACGGCTCTCAAGCGCAGAAGATAATCCAGGGGAACGTAGCGGTCTATTTTGATATGTGGCGCACCCTGTGGGGGGCCGAGCGGAAAGAAATCCTGGAAAAAAGCCATGCTTTAATACCGGTTATCGGTGACTATTCAGAGTAAGTACGAAAAAGTGGTTTGCTCCGACCTGCTCAAGAGATAAGCCAGGGTGTCCTGTAATCCAATGGTAAAGCGCTATCTGGCGAGCAGGTGTTTCGTCTCTTCCCATCGGCGGTTGCGTTCGCGGTCGAGGGAGGCGATAACCCCATCGGCGTCTGAGCCGGCAGTGCGGCAGATGGTCCGAATGATATCTTCGCCCATTGGCGGACAGCCTTTGGCAAAGGTGCCAAGATGTGCGAGCCTTCGGGCGCATTTGCCCAGGATGACCGTCTTTTCCGTAACCGAAACCTCATCCCGGCTGGCGTTGCCCAGGATAACGGTCAGCTCGGTCAGGGCATCGCCGTCGCCGAACTCTTTCATCGCTGTCAGAGCGCCCATCAGCTCCCCGTAGCAGCCGGTGCAGGCTGATTCTCCCGCAATGATATTAACGCTCGGATAGCGCGCTCGGAAGACATCATAGCCGGACTTGAAGCTCCTTCGGTGCGACTCAAGAGGTTCGCCAACAACCATCACGTGTTCAAGGTCGGCCTGCTGCCTCTGCCGGGCGGCAAAATACTGCAGGTGCATAATCTGAGCCGGATTGAATCCCATCAGGTAGGTTCCGACTGTATCAACCGCACAGGGCTCCCGTCCGGCCAGTATAAGCCCCATCTCGACCTTATCCTGCGGGTACTCCCACAGTCCCTGCATCCCCGCCAGCGCATCGACCACCACATAGCTGGGCTTCACCACCGAATTAAGGTCGGCGATGGCCTTGTCCAGGCCCAGGGCGTGCGTCTTTCTTTTTTCCGCGCCGGGCAGGACGCCTTTTGTGTTCTTCAGGCTCAGCGTAATCAGGGTCCTTAAATGCGTTTTTAGCACGGGCAGGCTGATAATAACATCGCTCTCCAGTGCGGTGCGGGCAATTTTTACCTTGTCCATGATGTAGGGATTTTTTACGGATACTTCTTCCCATTCGTCGTGGTTAAAGTTGCGCAGCTCAATGCCAAGACGGGCGGCAACATCAGCCGTGCCGGAGACCCGGAAGGCTTCCTCCGTGCTGGTGCTGCCGCTGAAGTCATAGCCAGCACCGGCACCCTCGCCGATTATCACTGACTTGGGCTTGAGTTCCAGAACTATCTTGGTCACAGCCTCGGTAACGCGGCAATCGGTGGTAATTCCTGTACCCGATGGTTGGGGGCTGCAGAGATTGGGTTTAACCAGTACTTTGGAGCGGGGTGTTATCAAATCCGGCAGGCCACCGGCCAGGTCTATGGCCTGGCGAACAGCCGCTTCGATGCCATTTTCTCCTGCGCTGACAATGGATACCCTGTTTTTCATGTCTTTCCCTTCATCCATAACGGTATGGTTATCTTAAGATTATAAGTGTTCGGCGATTACTTTGGCAAAATTGGCGGGGGTCTGTTATTGACACTGACGTGCTATAATTGAACAGTGCCACCAGAGGAATAAGCATGGACGAAAAGAGTCTGGAAATACTGGAGTTCCCACAGATAAAAGCCATCCTGGCGGGCTATACCTCTTTCTCCGCCAGCCACGAGCTGGCGTTAGGGCTGAAGCCGCTGGCTGACTACGAGCGGATTGCTCTGCTGCTCAGGCAGTCCGCGGAGGCGCGCCAGCTTCTGACCATGGAAGCGGGTTTTTCTATCGGCGGCGTTTCGGACATACGTGAAGCCGCCAGAATGGCGTCGCTGGAGGGTATCCTGGAGCCGAAAAGTCTGGTCGAAATTCAGCAGACGCTTGCCGCCATGCGTCAGACGCGCAGTTACCTGCGCAACATATCTGAGGAACTGGCCATGCTCTGGGATATAGCCAAAGAAATCGTAGAGCTGCGGCCGGTGGAGAAGGAAATCGCGCGCTGTATTTCACCCAATGGCGATGTGCTCGACCGGGCATCCCCGAATCTGGCCGCCATCAGGAAACAGCTCAGGGAGGGAAGAGAGCATCTGTGGAGCCGTCTGGAGGCGATTATCAGGTCGCCGCGCGGCTGCAAGATAATCCAGGAACCGATAATCACCGAGCGGGAGGGTCGGTACGTTATTCCGGTCAAGGTAGAGCTCAGAAGAGAAATACGAGGCATCACGCATGACGTATCCAACACCGGGGCTACCGTATTCGTGGAACCATGGTCAACCATGGAGCTGGGGAATACGGTTCGAGAGCTGGTGAATGAAGAGAAGCGGGAGGTGGAGAGGATACTGCGCCAGCTCAGTGCCCAGGTGGGCAAATACGAGGCGGAACTGTCCATAAGCATTGAAAAGATTGCGGAGCTGGACCTGGCGCTGGCCAAAGCGAGGTATGCACGCACGGTGAGAGCCTGCGAGCCGGTCCTTAACGATATCAATGGGTCAAAAAACGAAGGCATGGAGACGGCCGTAGTCAAACTGGTCGAGGCCAGGCATCCGCTGCTCGGGGAGAAGGCGGTGCCGCTTTCCGTGGAGATTGGCCGCGATTTCTCCGTACTGGTGATTACCGGCCCCAATACCGGTGGCAAAACGGTGGCATTGAAAACGATTGGATTGCTCAGCCTGATGGCGCAGGCCGGCATACCTGTCCCCGCCGCGCCGGAAACTTGCCTGCCGGTCTTTGACGGCATATTTGCCGATATTGGTGACGAGCAGAGCATCGAGCAAACACTTTCCAGTTTCAGCTGGCATGTCGGCAATATTGTACGTATCATACGGAACGCCACGCCGTGCAGTTTGGTGCTTCTCGATGAACTGGGAACGAGTACCGACCCGTCCGAAGGCTCTGCCCTGGCCCGTTCCATACTGCTTTACTTTCGGGACAAGAAAACCCCGACCGCCGCCACCACCCATTACGGCGACCTGAAAGCATTCGCCCATACCACCTCCGGGGTACAGAACGCTTCATTTGACTTCGACCCGGTGACATTTGCGCCGACCTATCACCTTACCGTGGGCATACCCGGTGGCAGCAATGCTCTGGCTACCGCTAATCGACTTGGCGTCCCACCGGAAATAATTGATGAAGCCAGAGGCATGCTGTCCAGGGATGCTCTGGAGATGGAATCATTATTGGGCGATCTGATGGGGGAGAAGCAGAAGCTGGAAGAAGTTCGTGCCGCCCTGGAAAATGAGAGAAATGAAGTGGAGAAGCAGGATATCGAGGTTAAAGATAGGCTGGAACGCTTGAAGGAAGCAGAAAAGCAGGCTATGCAGGAGGCCAGGGACGGTGTTGTCCGGGAGGCCGCTGAAATGCATCGGCAAATTCGTCAGGCCAGTTCGGAACTGCGCCGTGAAATGACGAAGGAGAGGCTCGAGCAGGCCAGGAAGACACTGGCCGGGGTGCATGGGCAATTGAGCAGCGAGACATGGACGCCAGAGACAGGTGAACCAGAATCGGGGCAGGGCCTTTCGGCTGGTGACATCGTCTACCTGAGGGACATCGGGCTGCAGGCCACAGTGCTGTCTGTTTATGAGGATACGCAGGAGGTTGAGGTGCAGGCGGGGCAGCTCAAGCTCAAGCTCGGGCTGGAAAGTGTCGAGAAGATAACCGAACCAAAACCGGCACGCACGCGGGGTGCAACGGTGCGGATGGCAACAAAAGTAATATCGACCGAGCTTGACCTGCGTGGCAAACGGGCCGATGAGGTGGAGGTGGCGCTTGATATCTACCTCAATGATGCGGCGCTCGCCAATCTCAGCGAAGTACGCATAATTCACGGGGTTGGTACCGGCACGGTGCGCCAGATTGTACGCGATTTTCTGGCTGCCCATCCACTGGTCAAGTCCTTTCGCACCGGGAAGCACGATGAAGGCGGCGATGGCGCTACCGTGGTCAGTCTTTAACTCTGTCTATGTCAATTATTTAACGCTTAGAGGTAAGATTACAGTTGGTACTTATCGCTAATACATACTATCTGCGTCGCGCCAGGTTGCTGGAGTTTTTGAAGGGACTGGAGACTACGGACGATTCCGCAGCCATCACTTTATATCTCCCCCCCGGACTGTCCGCAGGTAAAATCCAGGACCTGCTGAAAAGTGCCGTCGACGAAGCAGCATTACGGGTAGAGATGGCTGAGATTATGGCTCGTTCCAGAAATGGAGGGGCACTGTTCTGGGCTAATAAAGAGAAGTACCTGGTTTCGCCTCCTTTCCCGCTTAAAGAGCAAGCTGTATTTGCCGGATTTAACATTGGGCCGCTGCGCAATCTGCTCGAGGTTGATTACACGATTGGTCTGGTGCTGGTACACCTTGGTGCCTACGCCGTGGGCCTGTGCCATGGCGAGAAGCTCACTACGAGCAAGGTGGGGACGGGGCTGGTGCATGGCCGGCACAAAAAGGGTGGCTCCTCACAGCAGCGATTCCGGCGGCGCCGGGAAAACCAGGCGGCGGAATTTCTGGACCGGGTATGCCTTCACGCGCGGGAGCAGTTTGAATCGCAGGCTCAAACCATCGATTATATGGTCTATGGCGGGCCGCGCCAGACCGTAATGCAACTGCAAAAGAACTGTCCCTTGCTGAAATCGTTTGCAGACCGTGTTTTACCGCCGCTCGATGTACCGGACCCACGAAAGGAAATACTGGAGAAGGCGGTCGGCCGTATCTGGTCATCCCGTGTCACCGAATGGCGGAAAGAGGGTTAAACCCGATAGTAAATTACCGCTAATACAGCTCTTTCAGGAGATGAATAAATCTCCGGTCGCGTTCCCGTATGACTTCGGCGAGTGACTCAGGCGTGTATGAGAAGAAGCCTTTTCCCGTCTTGGCGCCATAATCGCCGCGCTTGACTAAATCCTTGAGCAGCCGGTTCGCCTGTGTTGAGGAGTCCAGCTCGGGGAGTATGGTATCGGCCACCTTGCAGTCAACGTCCAGCCCGGCGAGGTCTCTTACCAGCAGCGGTCCCAGGAAAGCCAGGCGGAAGCCGAGGCTGGTAACCACCGCGCGGTCAATATCCTCGGCGCTGGCCACGCCGGCCTCCAGCAGATAGAATACCTCGCGGTTCATCGCCGTCTGAATGCGGTTGATGAGGAAGCCGAGGATTTCCTTCTGCACTTTCACCGGCACCTTCTTTATTTTCACCAGGATTTCATACGCCGTATTGTATGTCTCTGCCGACGTCTTCTCTCCGGGCACGACTTCCACCAGCGGTACCAGATAGGGCGGGTTCATCCAGTGGGTGACAATGGCCCGCTCCGGCCTTTCCATCTGTGATGCTATCTGGGTCATCGGGAAAGACGAGGTATTGCTGGCCAAAACGCACTCCGGTGAGCAAAGTTTGTCCATTTCATGGAAAATCTTCGTTTTGGTGGGCAGGTCCTCAAAGACGGCTTCGGTGACAAAGTCGGCATCCCGAACGGCATTTTCCAGGCTGTCAACCACTGTAATTCTGGTTAAAATCTTTTCTATTTCACTTTGCGGGATGAGTCCCTCACGGGCGATGGTCTCCAGATTGGATTTGACCCTGTCTTTCACACCGGTTAATGCCGATTTGGAAACGTCGGTGATGGTAACCTGGTAACCTTCCTGGGCATAAGCCTGAGCAATGCCGTGGCCCATGGTGCCGGCACCGATAACGCCTACCTTTTTGACCTGAGCAGCAGTAACAACCATATCACACTCCTTGATTGACACTAATCAATCCTTATTATACCTGTCAGCGAAATCGGTTTCAATCCTGAATTTTTATCTCGGGGCAGTCGCTAACCGGCAAATAATGGCTGGTTCTAGTCGTATAGATGGCAGGCTACCAGGTGGTTCTCCTCAATCTGTTTTAGCTCTGGCATTTCCCGGGAGCAGACTTTCATGACCTTGGGGCAGCGGGTGTGGAAACGGCACCCCGACGGCGGGTCAATGGGTGAGGGGACTTCACCGGGCAATGGAATTCGTTTCCGTTTCTGGTGCGGGTCGGGGACGAGAACCGCCGAAAGCAAGGCCTGCGTATAGGGGTGAAGTGGCCGGTGGAATAAATCATCTCTGCTGGCGAGTTCCACAATCTGGCCGAGGTACATCACGGCAATCCGACTCGAGACCTGTCCGATGACGGCAAGGTCATGGGCGATGAACAGGTAGGCGATGGAGAATTCACGCTGCAGGTCGGTTACCAGGTTCAGAATCTGCGCCTGAACGGATACATCCAGCGCGCTTACGGGTTCATCGGCGACGATGAGTTTTGGATTCACCGCCAGGGCGCGGGCAATGCCGGTGCGCTGTTTCTGGCCGCCACTCAATTCGTGGGGATAGCGCATGGCATGGGCCGGCTCAAGCCCCACGCGTTTCAGCAGTTCTGCCACTCGCTCCGGCCTCTCTTTTTCAGTGCCCACACCATGGATGAGCAGCGCTTCACCAATGGAATCACCTATGGTCATTCTCGGGTCAAGCGAGGACTGCGGGTCCTGGAAAATCATCTGCGCCTCTCTCCTCAGTGCCTTCAGCTGCTTCTTATTCCATGAGGTGATATCAGCCCCTCGATAGAATACCTGCCCTGAGGTTGGCTCTTCCAGTCGCAACAGTGTCCTGCCCAGGCTTGATTTGCCGCAGCCCGATTCGCCGACCAGTCCCAGCGTCTCCCCCTCCGCAATGAAAAAAGAGACCCCGTCCACCGCCTTGACGTCGGCAACGTGTCTGGCGAGAAGGCCGGCGGTTACCGGGTAGTATTTTTTCAGATTTCTGACTTCTAACAGTTTCCGTACCATTTAGATTAACCTGCTATAAATAAAAGTCTAGGCATACAGATAACACGCGGCGATGTGCTTCCCCGATATCACAAATTCCTCAGGCCTCTTTTGCTGGCAGACTGGCATTCGCTGCTGGCAGCGGGGGTAGAAGATACAGCCTTCAGGCGGGTCAATGAGACTGGGAATAACTCCCGGAATGGGTGACAGCTTTTCCCGGCGCTCGGAGATAGCGGGCAGGCAGTTCAGCAAACCCCGCGTATACGGGTGCTTCGGCTGGTCGAAAATATCGAGGACGCTGCCGGCTTCGGCAATCCGGCCGCCGTACATCACGATAATGCGGTCGGCAATCCCGGCCACGGTGCCGAGGTCGTGGGTGATGAACAGGATGGACATGTCCTTTTTCTGCTTCAGGTCACGGAAAATATCCAGTATCTGCGCCTTGATGGTGGTGTCGAGGGCGGTGGTGGGCTCATCGGCAATCAGGATTTCGGGGTCACAGGAGAGTGCGGTGGCTATCATCACTCTCTGCTTCATGCCGCCGGAAAACTGATGCGGGTAGTATTTCATCCGCTCTTTCGCCTGGGGAATGCCGACCTGTTCCATCAGGCGCAGCGCCCGGTCACGGGCCTGCCGGCGTCCCAGCTTCATATGCAGACGTATCGGCTCCGTTATCTGGTCGCCCACGGTGAACACCGGATTGAGCGAGGACTGCGGGTCCTGAAAAATCATGGCGATGCGGTTGCCGCGTATCCGCCGGAGCCGTGAAACGGGGCTGCGAAGAAGGTCCTCGGCATGGTACTGTATTTCGCCGCCCACGATTCGGCCCGGCGGGCTATCGACCAGGCGCAGAATGGAGAGCGCCGTGGCGGTCTTGCCGCAGCCCGATTCACCCACCAGGCACAGGCATTCTCCTTTACGCAGGCCAAAGCTCACACCGTCAACCGCCTTGACCACCCCGATGCGGGTGAAGAAGTACGTTTTCAGTTCACTGACCTGCAAAATCGTGTTGTTCATTTTAGCTTTTAAATCTGACTTCTCGGGTCAAAAGCATCCCTGATACCGTCTCCCAGAAAATTAAAGGCCAGCACCGTCAGGAAAAGCATGATTCCGGGCTCAACGGCTATCCACCAGGCAGTGTCCAGGCTGCGCTGACCGGCGTGCAGAACCAGTCCCCAGCTGGTCACGGTGGGGTCACCGAGGCCGATGAAGCTCAGGGCAGCCTCGGCCAGGATTACACCGGGAATGGACAGCGTGGCAATAACGATAACTAGGCTCATGACGTTGGGGATGAGGTGGCGGAAAACGATGCGGCGGTCGCTGGCCCCCAGCGATTTTGACGCCATGATGAAATCTCTGGTGCGGAGCGACAGTGTCTCGCTTCTGACCAGACGGGCAGTGCCCGTCCAGCCGGTGAGGCCGATGACCAGGATGATAAACCATAGCGATGATCCATAGAGGAAGACGATCAATACCAGCAGCAGGAAGAAGGGGAAAGTCATCATGATGTCGGTGAAGCGCATAAGGGCGTTATCCACCCAGCCGCCCAGATAGGCGGAGACAACGCCTATTATCAGGCCGATGAATATGGCGATAAGGGTAGCCATAAGTCCGATCTGTAACGATATTCTGGTGCCGGAGACGAGCATGGCGAGCAAGTCACGGCCTTTGTCATCGGTGCCAAAAGGATGCCGCCACGTGCCCTGCGTTTCCGTGGTGATGAGTTGCTCGGTGTTGCGGTCAAAAATCGACTGCTCTGAGGAAAAGCCGACCGGGGGCAGGTTCTTATTTTTAAAGTCCACTTGGGTCGGGTCCTGGGTCAGAAAAGGACCGAGGATGGCAACCGCGACCAGAAAGATAATGAAGCCCAGCCCGATGACCGCCAGCCGGTGCCTCTTGGTCCTGTCCCAGTAGTAGCGGGTCAGGCGGCGATTTACATAAAGCGGATATACGCCGTAAAAGATTATTAGAGGGGCAAAGAACAGGTAAAAATAGGTAAATGGCTCGAAGATGCGGTCGACGACAAATAAATCGAGCAGAAAAATTAAAAGCAGAACTAGCATCAGTCCGCTGAATATCAGGTTTCGCCGTCCACCGAAGATGCCGCCCGTTCGCCTCATCGATATGTCCTCAATCGTACCTTATCCTGGGGTCAAGCCAGGTATAAACGATGTCGGTGGCCAGGTTGGTGAGCAGGACCACCATAGCCCCGATAAGGGTAATAGTTATTACCACCGGGTAGTCGTTGGCAAAGATAGCATTGAAAGAAATTTGCCCCAGCCCGGGAATGCCAAAAATGATTTCCGTCAGATAGGCGCCACCGAAGACAACGCCGGCCATGTCAAACATGATGATGGTGATGATGGGCAGGATGGCGTTGCGGAGCACGTGCTTGCCGATAACAATGTATTCGGGAAGCCCTTTGGCCCGGGCCGTCTTCACAAAATCTTTTCTTAAATTGTCCAGCGTTGCCGACCGGGCATACCTGGTGTGGCCGGCCATCATGCCAGTGCCGAGGGTGATAACTGGCAGGATAAGTGCCTTTAAGTTGGCCAGGGAGAACACGGGCAGGCCGGTATCATAGTAGGTCTTGAACCAGCCCAGCCACACCGAGAACACCATGATGAGCATGATGCCCAGCCAGAAGTTGGGAATGGAGATGCCGGTGAAGGAAAAGAGAGTGGCAATGTAATCGACCTTGGTGTACTGCTTCACCGCCGAATAGATGCCGATCAGGAGGCCCAGTGAGGAGGCGAAGAGCATACTGAGCAGAATGAGCTGGAAAGAGTATATCCAGTGGCGCTTGATAAGCTCGATAACCGGCAGGGAGGTGCTGAACGACCATCCCCAGTCGCCGCGGGCGAGATTGACCAGGTAGTTGAAGTACTGTTCATAAATCGGTTTATCGAGGCCATAGCGCGCTTCAACGGCTGCAATGACTTTAGCCGGGTCCTGGGTGCGGGCGGACATATTGGCCAGGTATTTGTCCGCCGGAGAGCTGGGGCCGATGCGCAGCAATATGAAGGTGATGGTCACCACGCCAAAGGCAATGAGGAACGCGTAAAGCAGCCTTCTGATGATATAATTCTGCAATCCGCCACGTTTCACCAACCTACTCCCTCGGGGGGTCACTCGGGCTCAGCGAAATACCATTCATGGTAGTTCCAGCTCAATCTCATGCCCGGGTCAATCCCCGCCACGTTTTCCTGGAAGCCCTGATTGCTTCTGGGGAAAGAAAGGAAATCAGCCGATTGGTCCTCGGCGATTAGTTGGCTTATCTCGGCGTACATCTGCTTGCGCACCTCGGGGTCTATCGCCTCTCTTGACCTGACCTCGACGAAGAGTTCATCCACTCTCTCGTTGGAATAGCCCCAGAAGTTGAGGCCGCCGTCGGTGATGAAGAAGACCCGTGAACCGGACGGAGCAATGGGGTGAGTGTTGAAAGCGAGGACCATCATATCCCACGACTCTTCACTGACGGCATCGGGGCCATTGTTGTAATTCGTCTCCTGGTCCGAGCCGGGCACCTTGTTCATCATGTATTGTCGGAGCTGGGTGGGCCAGGGAACGAGCTTGAAAATCACCTCGATGCCAATATCGCCCAGTTCCTGTTTCACAAAGAGCGTGATATCTTCAGTGAGCTTGCTGCCGGTGGTGGTCACCAGTGTCAGCTTGATTGGCTTGCCATCCCTGTCATGGATGTCGATGCTGCCGTCATCCTTTCGGGTGCCGTAGCCAGCCTGAAGCAGCATTTCTCTGGCCTTCTCCTTGTCATACAGGTCGCCAATGCCAAACTGGGGTACACCCTCCTCCGTGTACCAGGGAGACGGCTTGGGGATGAAGCTGAAAGCGGGGTCGGCAAATCCATAGCGTATATGGTCAATGAACGTCAGCTTGTCGATGGACATGGACAGAGCCTGCCGGACGGCCTTGTTTTGCAGCCCTTCCCAACCATTGTGGCGCAGGTTGTAGACAATCAGGTCGTATGCCCTGGTAGGGGCAGTATAGACCTTGATTCCCTCCATCTGCTTGAACTTGGCTACCTGTTCCGGCTCGATACCGCAATTCTGGATGTCGCCTGCTTCCAGGGCCGCCAGCATTGCCACGGAAGTGCCGAAGAGCTTGGTGACGTATTCCTCAAAGTAGGGGGCACCCGTCTCCTGACCCAGGTAGAAGTCCGGATTCCGCTCAACGACGTACTTATCATTCCGTATCCACTCCTTGAACCGGTAGGCGCCGAGGTTGCCGGTATAGGTCAGGTTATTAAACTCTTCGGCCTCCGTGAACGCCGAGAGGTCGCCCTCGTACTTCATGGCGATATGCTTGGGATAGGGCGTCAGGGAGTAGATGGCGTTATCAATGAACTCCGGGTCAACGGTCTGCCGCTTTACCGTGAAGGTGGTTTCATCGACCAGCGCAACGTCGACAAATACCGTTTCGCCCTCGACCTCTTCCTGCCAGTCGGTCTGGTAAGTATAGTTAAGCCAGTCGGAGAACATGAGGTTCTTCAGGGTGTAGACGTAGTCTTCGGCAGTTACGGGAATATCACCGCTCCACTTCAGGTCATCACGGATGGTGATGGTATAGGTCAGGCCATCCTCGGAGATTTCCACCGGCCTGGCCAGATGGCGCAGGTGAACCTGCCAGTCGTTGTCATATGTGGCGAGGCTGTCAAAACACATCCCGGCGTAGGAATGTGACGATGCGTCCGCGGCCAGCAGCCAGTTCAGGGTCTCGGCATCGCCCCCTGATACACCGTCGATGAAAGTCCCTTTAAGTTCGGGATAGGCTTGTGGTGGCGGCGCGGGTGCCGGCGCAGGCGCCGGTTTAGATGGAGGTGGGAGAGGCACTGGCGGGGGAGTGGGTGCCGGAAGCGGTGCCGGTGCAGGCGGCTGCGGCGTTGGAGCTGGCGCCGGTGGTGGTGGTGGCGCAGCGCAGCTTGTGAGCAGAACGATAAAGATGATTATTAAAACGGCCAGTCGTTTCATTTATGAACTCCTTTAAGAAGGATGATACGAATTATAAATAGAAAAAATATATTACGTAATAATTATTATTATGAGTTAATAATCTTGGAAGTGCAAATCGGCAAAACATTTATATAGAAACACTTTATTGCTTCGTCCATCTTTGTTGACGGGTTATCGAAATCCGATGTATCCTAACGTGGAAAAAGAAACGCATACGTCAAAGGAGGGATAATGAAACTTGCCAGGTTTGAGCGGCAGGGTGGGGTGTACTGGGGCATCGTCGAGGACGAAACAATTTACGCACTTGATGGTGACCTCTATGGTAAATTCGGTCGAGGCCAGAAATTGTGCCAGCTACAGGATGTCAGACTGATGGCGCCCTGTGAGCCCAAAAATGGGGTCGCCTGCGGGCGGAACTACCTGGACCACATCAAAGAGATGGGCTGGCCGGTGCCCGAGGAGCCTAACCTTTTCTTCAAGCCGGTGAATACCGTAATCGGGCCAGAGGATGACATAATCTTTCCCAGTCCTTCCAAAGACCTCCGCTATGAAGCTGAACTGTGCCTGGTGATTAAAAAACTAGCCAAAAATGTTCCCGAAGAGAAAGCAAGGGATTACGTCCTGGGCTATACCTGTGGCAATGACGTCACGGCGATAGACCTGTTTGAGAAGGACAAAATCCTCGCCAGGGCCAAGGGTTTTGATACCGCCGGACCGCTGGGTCCCTGCCTGGTTACTGATATCGACCCGCACAACCTGGCTATTAAAGGCAGAGTGAACGGGGAAACGAGGCAGGACAGCCACACCAGCCTCATGATCTTCAGTGTGTCAAGGCTCATCAGTGTCATCACCGCGTTCATGACCCTGTACCCGGGAGATGTAGTCTGGACGGGGACACCCAAAGGGGGCGCCAGCCCGATCAAGGTGGGTGACGTAATCGAGGTTGAGGTCGAGGGAATCGGGGTACTGAAGAACAAGCTTGTCGCCCCGAAGTAAGACTGGAGATTAATATTTATATAAAGGTCAGGAGCCTTCTCGGGTTGCCAATGATGATGGTATCAATCTGCTCCTGGTTAATGCCTCTCTGGCGCATCATCGGGACCACGTAATTTAATATATGAGCGTAACCCCACCCCCCGTAACGCACCCGTCTGGTCTTGACGCAGATGTCATGCGACATGACAATCTGGTTCACGTAACCCTCTTCGATGTGCTGGCGGATTTCGTGGGTGCGCTGCGTGTCGTTGGGCAGGTCCATGTAGTCATCAGCCGTCCAGTAGGTGGGGAAATGTCCCTCCCATCCCCACAGGTCATATTCCAGTACACAGCCTTTTTGTAGCAGCTGCGTGCGTCCCTCATGGTCGCGGACACGGGCGTCAATGTGACAGATGATGACCCGGCTGAGGTCAGCGCCTGACTGCTCGAGGATGTCGACTACATCAAATGGCGCTTGCCGATTGCGCCCCGGGTGCACGCTCAGGCAGGCGCCGGTTTTCTGCTGGGCCGAGGCCGCTGCCCGCAGGACTTTGCGTTCATTATCATGCAGGGGCCAGGAGCAGCCAATCTCACCGATAAGTCCGGAGCGGATGCCGGTGCCGCCAACGCCTACCGTGATATCCTGGACTATCTCATCCGTAATCTCCTCCTCGGGCTTGGCGGCAAACTCTGGACTCAGGCTGGGTGCGGTGTAGTAACCTGAGCCCATGACTACATTGAGGCCGGTTATCCGGGAGATGCGGGCGAGGGCTCTCGGGTCGCGGCCGATACCGGTAATGGTGACATCAACGATTGTCCGACCGCCGGCTTTTTTAAAAACCATGGCCTCATCGATGGCTTCCTGCTCGTCCAGCAGGCGCATATTATCCAGGTTCTCGTAAGGATGGTAGCGGAGCCAGCTGAGGTTATGCCAGTCCACCGGCGCATAAGCCAGAGCCCGGTCGCTGGCTGCTTCCGGTTCCGTGAAAATACATTTGCCGTCGATAAGAAAATGTTCGTGGGGTAGGGTAACGCCCACGTCCTGGCCCTCAATCACCCCCAGCACGGTCTGCACTTTTCCCGCTATCTTTGATATGGCCATAGCATTCGCTCCTTCCGGAGATATTGCGCTCGATATTACTGATGTGGGCGGTTACAGAACACCGTACTTGTTATACGCGTCGCGCAGCAGGGTTCCCTTGCGCAGCTCGTCACGCAGCTGGTCCTCCTTGCTCACCTTCTCCAGGGCCAGTGGTATAACCTCTTTTTCCAGCTCTTTGGGGATGACCACCACGCCGTCGATGTCGCCGAATATGATATCGCCGGGATTGACCAGAACGCCGCCGCACTCCACCGGACAGTTATGGTCGATGACGATGCTCCTGCCTGCCGAATCAACCATGTATATTCCGGTGGCAAAGGTGGGGAACTTCATCTTGGTAATATAAGCAACGTCTCTCACAGTGCCGTCAACGACGATGCCGCGGGAGCCCCGGGCGCGGGCGGCGGTGGCAAGCAGTTCCCCCCAGAAACAGGTGCGGGTGGAGCGCTGTGTGCAGACCACCATCACGTCGTTGGGCTTTAAAGAATCGACGGCGTCAATCTCCGGTCCATAGGGGTCGTCAATAAACTTGTAGACATCTGCCGTAAGCACGGGATAGGCACGGCCCACTACCGTCGCGCCTTCATAAATCGGGCGGACGTCAGGTCGCATCCCCTGATTTCGTGCGCCAAGGCTGTCTACAACATCGGAAATAACCGACGCGTAGAGCTTGTCGCGCATGGTATCAAACATCTCGGTATCGCTGGCAAAGTCGACCATCGTGGCAACTCCTTTTCCAGAAATTTTAAATAACGGTGTTGGCCGGGGCTATCTAATCATCTGTGAAGGCAGCCAGAGGATTAGTTGAGGAAAAACTATGCACAGGCCAAGGGCAATCATGATGAGGAAAACATAAGGTATGACGCCGCGGATGATATCGGCTGTAGTGACCCCCAGTTCAGGGGGTGCCGCACCACGGAGGAAGAAGATGGCGTAAGCGAAAGGAGGCGTCAGGAAGGACATCTGAAGGTTAACGCAAATCATCATGGCCAGCCAGAGCGTGTCAAACCCCAGAACCGGACCGATGGGGGTAATGATGGGAATCATGATGAAGATGATGCCCAGCCAGTCGATAAACATACCCAGGATGAAGACGACAAACATGATAAGGGCAAAGGCACCCCAGCGCCCACCGGGAGCACTCAAAATAATATCCTCTACTACATTGCCGCCGCCCAGGCCCAGGAAAACACCAACGAACATGAAGGCGCATACCGCGACGAAGATTACCTTGCTGGTGATTTTCAGTGTCTCGAAGGCCGTCTCCCTGAGAGCTCTAAAGCTAAGCCTGCCGTAAGCAAGAGCCAGCAGCATGGCGGCAAAAGCACCCACCGCGGCAGCTTCCGTGGGTGGTGCTACCCCGAAGAAGATGCTGCCCAGTACCGACAGGACAAGGATTACCGGCGGCACCAGAGAGGTAAACAGCAGGCGCGTTTTCTTGAGAAAGGAGACCCTTCTTTCTTCAGCAGGCACTGGCGGCGCTTTATGTGGCTGGAATAGACAGTAGATGGCGATGTAGGTGCAGTATAAACCGGAGAGGACCAGGCCGGGGATAAATGCGGCCATGAACAGCTTGCCCACCGAAATTTCCGCCATTGGCCCGTAAAGAACCAGCATAATACTGGGAGGAATAAGAATACCCAGAGTGCCGCCAGCACACACCGCACCACTGGCCAGGGCTTTGTTGTAGCCTCGCTTCATCATGGCGGGAAGGGCAATAAGGGCCAGCATGGTAACCGAGGCACCGATTATGCCCACGCAGGCAGCCAGGACGGTGCCGATTAACACGGTGGCTACCGCCAGGCCGCCCCTGAAACCGCCCAGCCAGAGGTATAATGCCTCATACAAACGTTCGGCGATTCCCGAACGTTCCAGCATGATACCCATGAAAATAAACAGGGGAGCCGCCAGAATGACATAGTTTCGTATCAGACCCCACATGCGCGAGTAGAACAGGTCGGTTACCTGCGGTCCGCCCCAGGTCAGGTAGCCTACGATCAGGGCGATGCCGGCAATAACCGGGGCCAGCGGGAACCCGCTTATCACCCCGAGCAGTACGCCCAGCAGCATTATGATAGCGATCGTCTCTTGGCTGATATCAATCATAGGCTTTATTCTTGACCAGCTGGTAGAAATCGCGAATCAGGTGAGCTATGGTTTGAAAGGCCAGCAGCAACAATGCGACCACCACCACGGTTCGGAATGGTCCGGCCGGCGGGTACCAGAAAGTCTCTGCCAGTACCTCGCCAATCTTCCAGGCGCGCAGCATGTAATAAATTCCAGTATCTATAAGTACATAGAGCAGCGGAAGCAAAAATAATAAGGTACCGATAACATCGATAATGAGCCGGACTCTGGGCGAAAGATGCACGTAAATAACATCTACGCGGATATGGTCGCGCATCCGGGTTACATAGGCCCAGCCCATGACATAGATGGTGGCACCGAGCATGGTGGCGGTCTCGTATGCCCATATCGTGGCGCCACCAAAAACGTATCTCTCGACAACGTCAAAGACAAGCACCAGAACCAGGGCAACGGTAAGCCAGCTTACTGCCTTTGCGGTCCATTCGCTGGTGGCGTCAATAACTCGCAGCGTGGCTCTCATAATTCACGTGACCTTTGGCTAATAATACAAAAAAGGGCCATCCTATGCAAGGCATGGCCTGGTCCAATTTTGCCCATAAACTGCGCGGCAGGATAATTTTGCATTTTGCAACTGTTTTTCAGGGTATGACCCCCGCCCCGAAAACGGTCCCGGAGCGGGGGCCAACCGGATGTCTATCTGTAGTACGGGAATTGGAGCGTGTTTGTCTCACCCAGAGCTGTCTTGTACGCATCTGCTGAATTGTAGACCCTGCCAAAGAATTCATCTTCTGCTGTCCGCTTGCCATAGAAATCCGCAGCCGCTACTTCTATCTCCTTCTGGACATCCTCAGACAGGGATATAATTTCCATGCCCATCTCTCTATGCTGTTCCACACCCCAGCTATCCTGGTCCGATTCAACCAGATGGTTTCTGAGGCACTCGGCTAGGATGGCATGTTCAAGTATAACTTTAAAGCCATCGGGGAGTTCGTTGAAGGCATCCTTGTTGACGAGGGCGGGCATGAGTACGCCCGGTGCGTGGATGCCCGGGAACACGGCATATTTGGCGATTTCATTGAAGCCAAAGGGGACATTTACTGATGGCGAGCTGAATTCAAAGGCGTCAATCACTCCCCTTTGCATGGCCTCATAGATTTCCCCACCGGGGAGGAAGATTACGGAGGCACCGAAGTAATCGGTGAGGACCTCTCCCCAGTCACCGGCAGTGCGGAACTTCAGACCCTTGAAGTCGGCCATTGTTTCCAGCGGTGAGTTGCTGTAGCCGAACATTTCCGCGCGCCCTATGGTCAATACGGAGAGCCCCATTACATTGTAATCCGTGAACAGCTCGTTCATTAGCTCCTCACCGTCTCCCTCAAGGTACCAGGTGATATATGCCATAGGCGTCGGACCGGCTACAATGATGTTAAACAGACCGCCCGTGGAGAACTTGTCCATGTTATAGTGCATGCCGGTCTGTGCCATCTCGATGATACCCCGGTCCAGAGCGTCAAATTCTTTGGTCGCGGGTGCCACCGCGCCGCCCGGGAAGAACTCAATGACAAAATTCCCGCCGCTCATGGCTTCAACGGCCTTCGTCATGCGTATTGCTGATTCACCCCAGGGATTTGTCTCCGGCAAATATGAGGCTAACCGCCAGTAAACCTCCTCGGTTGGTTGCGCCGGGGCCGGGGCTGGTGCTGGAGATGGTGCTGGCGTTGGAGCTGGTGCCGGTGCTGGAGCCGGTGCCGGTGCTGGAGCCGGCGCTGGCGTTGGAGCTGGTGCCGGTGCTGGCGCTGGAGCGGCACATCCGGCAGCCAACAGGCCGACCAACAAGATACCAGCGATAGCCAATGAAATTACTTTCCTTCTCATTTTTCCCTCCTTTTGTAGAATGAAGCTTTGATTTAGGACCTGTCTGCTAAAAGCAATCACCCCCTTTAGTCTACTTTTATTAATTATAACTGGAGCCTAGTCTTAAATTGCTAAGTTATTTTACCATAAATTGTCAAGCAATATTTCAGTTATTGAAAATATATTATTGTATTGTAGGGTGATTTATGACCGAAATCATATACCCATTAATAGTAAAGCCTGTAAAGACGATGAATTCAGCCCCTTCTCTAGGACGGCGGCTTGCCTCTATGGTTCCACCGTGAGCCGGTACAATTTCCTGAAGCATTACGTCGTGAGGATGTAGTATTTGTTGGGGAAGGGATGAGTTAATTTTCTGGTGGCGATTTACGTGCTTTTGTTTTTGAAGTCGGGATACGAGATTCCTCAATCCTGGTAAAAGTAGCGGCGATTTCCGGGTCGAACTGGCTTCCTTTGTGGCGCTCTATTTCATGGCGAGCCGCGTTAGCACTCATTGATTTCCGGTAGGGGCGCTCTGAGGTCATTGCTTCGTAGGCGTCCGATATCGCCAGAATCCGGGCGCCGAGCGGTATCTTATCTTTTTGCAATCCGTCCGGGTATCCCTTACCGTTGAAATGCTCATGATGGTTCCGGACTGCCTCAAGGATATCCGCGCTGTCAACTATCGGACTCAGGATGTGCTCCCCTATTTCTGGATGGAGTTTCACCAGTCCGAATTCTGCCTCGGTCAAGCGCCCGGGCTTGTTCAGCACTGATTCCTGAACCCCTATCTTGCCAATATCATGGAGCAGCCCTGCCAGCCTGAGTTTATCGATTTGACCATGAGGCAGATTCAGCTCTCTGGCGATGGCCGCTGAGAGGTCAGCCACTCTCTGGGAGTGTCCGCTGGTATAGGCATCTTTGGCTTCAAGGGCGTACACGAGAGCGGTAATAGCGTTGAGAAATGAGGCCCGGATTTTGTTCGCCTGCGCGGCGACCTTCTCCTCTAGGTGTTGCTGGTAATCCTTGTTTTCCAGCTCCAGTCTTCTTTTATCCAGCGCCCGCGCGGCACTAATGGTTATTTCATCCAGTTCAAAAGGCTTGGTGATGTAGTCGTAGGCATCCTGCTTCAGGCACTGTATAGCTGTCCGCATGTCGGCGGTCGCAGTGATCATGATAACGGAAATATCGGGATAGCCAGATTTTATTTCGGGCAGCAGTTCAACTCCTGATTTTCCGGGCATCTTGATATCCAGCATGACCAGACCGATGTTTTTACGGCGCAGCGCATCCAGTGCCTGTCTGGCATTGGAAGCTTCATGGCACTGGTAACCTTCGTCTGTCAGCCTGCGATTGAGGAGTCGCCTTACTGACTCCTCATCATCAACGATCAATATTCCGGCCAATTCCTCTGCCATTCTATCACCGCAAAGCTTTTTGAATTATGCTGATAAGTTCGTCAAGTGAAAACGGTTTAAGTAATAGTGGACGGCCACTTTTTTTCAGGAAATTTTTAATATCTCCTTCTATGGCCAATCCGGTACAGAAAACAACCTTTTCTGCCAGCTGCGAGTGTGTCTCCAGTAGCCATTGATACAGCTGACTACCGCTCATTTCCGGTATCAAAATGTCGAGCAGGCAGACGTCATAATGGTTTCCATTGATCATTTTCTGGGCAAGGCGACAATCAGCGGCGGTATCCACGTCAAAGTCCTCGTTTTCGAGGGCTGCGCGACATATATTGGAAACAACCTCTTCATCCTCAACAACCAGTATTTTCACTTTATCTCTGGCAGCCTCAGCCATAATAAAAACCTATGTCTACGTCACTCATTTAATGGGCAGTTCCACAATAAACGTAGCTCCTTTGCCTGGTTCACTTTCCGCGTGGATCTGGCCGCCATGTTCGGTGACTATGCCGTGGCAGATACTCAGACCAAGCCCGGTGCCTTTGCCCACTTCTTTGGTGGTGAAGAACGGGTCAAATAGATGTCTCAGGTGCTCCCTTTTTATACCCGGGCCGTCATCGGCAAATGAAGCTAGGATGGTGTCTCCTTTGACTTTCGTCGTGATGGTGATGGTACCTCTCCCATGTGCCTGTTCAATGAAGTATTCCGCGTTGATGATGATATTGACGAAGACCTGCTGCAGGCGGAAAATGTCAGCGGTGATTTCGGGCAGGTCAGGTGCAAAATCGGTAACTACGTCGATATTGCGCACTTTTTGCTCGTAGGCGCGCAGGTCAAGGACTGATTTTATGCCATTGTTGATATCTGAGGGCTTTTTGGTTGTGTCATGCTTGCGGGCAAAGGTGAGCAGGTTTTTCACCACCTGTGAGGTTCGCTTCGCCTCCCGGTTGATAATCTGCAGGTCTTCTCTTACGTCTTCAGGAATATCTTTGTTCAGCAGCAACTCGGAGAAACCGATAATCCCGGTCAAGGGATTGTTGAGCTCGTGGGCAATGCCCGAAGCCAGCTCACCAATCGAAGCCAGTCTGTCGGTAACGATGAGCTGCTCCTCCATTTTCTTACGCTCGCTTATGTCCCGTATATAGCCTACATTGGCCGGTTTGCCTTTATAGCTGGAATAAGCGTAGGTCGCTTCAACCGGTACTTCGGTGCCGTCTTTCCTGACAATGGTTATTTCATAAAGTCCGGGGAGGACTTCACCAAGCATCCTTCTTTCATGCCGTTCAAGAGCCTTTTCCCGGTCACTCTCGTGGATGAGGTCAGTCATGGGCATATTGTATAGCTCCTTTTTGGAGTAGCCGGTGATACGCGACCATTCGTCACTGGCGTAGACATGCATACCCGCTCCCCGCTCATCATCCTGCAGCATCACCACCGCCTCCCCGATTCTTTCCCCCAGTTCCAGCAGGGCGCGATAACGCTCTTCCGATTCTCTTAATGCTTCCTCCGCCTTTTTCCGCTCCGTAATATCTCGAATTACGGACAGGATGATGGTCCGGTCGCCTAGATTGACAGTACGAGCAGTTGTTTCTATGGGGAATACACCGCCGTCCTGGCGCAGGTGTTCTGAATCAAAAACGATAGTTCCCTCTTTCTTAATGCGCCTGAGCCTTTTATCAACTAGGCTGGCAATATGCGGCGGCACCAGCTGCTTCAGGTTCATATTGAGCATTTCCTCTTTCGAGTAGCCGCGGGTCCGGCAGGTTGCCTCGTTCATGTAGATGAGATTGCCATGCAGGTCGGTGGCGATAATTGAGTCGGTGGCTTCATTCAGGAGGTGCGCCCTCATCTGTAACGCTTCTTCGGCACGCCTGTGCCGGGTAATGTCCACCCAGTTTGCCAGGAAATATTTAAACTCACCATCTACTATGACCGGCGTGGCGGTTATCTCCACCCAGAACCGCTCCCCGCTCTTCTTTTTCAAAAGCTCTTCGACAGCCTTTGCTCCGTGACGGAAGGCTTCTTCAAAATCCCCCTTTATTTTTTCCAGTGTCTCCTCCGTCCACCAGGGGTAGGGTGCTTTCTGGCCGATTACCTCAATCAGGGAATAGCCAGTAAGCTCTTCCAGCGCCGGATTGACGTAGCGGATGGAGGTGTCAGGGTTGGTGACAAGCATGGGGTTGGGGGAGTGGTTCAGAATGGTGGAACTGTACTCTTCGCTCTTTCTCAGTGCTTCTTCCGCCCGCCGACGCTTGTTTTTTCCGGCTTCCAGGTCAGCGACGCGCTGGCGCAGTTTTACCAGCTCGTCCTGGAGCGGCTGCTTAAGGGCTACTTTGTTCATCTCCCGCCTCCCACCTGCCTGTTTTGCCACGCTAGAGAGAGGAAGAGGATAGCGTCAAAAGTCACAATTCACTGTCTATCAAAGTGCCAATAGGCATTATTAAAGGCAATAAAAAATCTAACATATTGTTAGCTATATTCACAGTACTATATTATAGCAGACGTGTCAAGCTCGAAAAATGCCAAAAGGCATAATATGTGCACTTCTAGCTTAGTCGAGGCTTTTGCGTATCTTGATGGTGGCCAGGATAAGGGTGACCGCGGTCATGCCAGCGAGAATCACTGCCTCCTGCCACAGGTGTTCGATGCCCACGCCCTTCACCACAATGCCGCGCAGGATACGCAGGTAATAGGTGAGGGGAATGACCGAGGCAATCCACTGCGCCACCTTGGGCATTGACTCGATGGGAAAGATGAAGCCGCTAAGAAAGATGGTTGGTACCAGCACCATGAAGCTGGCCTGCATGGCCTGGAATTGATTCTGTGAAATAGTGGAAATCAGGAGACCGATGGCCAGCGAGAAGGTGAGAAATAGTGAGGACAGCACTAAAAGCAGCAGGAAGTTGCCGCGCATCGGCATGCCGAAGATGACGATGGCGGTGGCCACCACCAGAAGTAGCTGGGTGTAGCCGATTATGACGTATGGTATCATTTTGCTCGCGATGAGCTCACCACGGCGCAGCGGGGATATGTTGAGCTGTTCCATGGTGCCGCGCTCGCGCTCACGGACAATGGCCAGGGAGGTAAGGATGATGGTGATGTTCTGCATAAGTATCCCGACAAATCCCGGCAGGTAAAACACGGAGCTCTGCATGGCCGGGTTGTACCAGATCCGCGGCTGGAGCGAGATGGGCAACGGCACTTCACTCAGTTGTTTCTTGTTCATAAGCTCGGTACTTTTGTTCGCCACGATAAGGTTGGCGTTGGCCAGCGATTGAATGCCAGACCCCGGCTCTGATCCGTCGGTAAAAAACTGCACCTGGGCAGGTTCTCCGCGATGAATATTTCTTGAGTACTCAGGAGGGATCACCAGCGCGCCCTTGGCGTCTCCTGATTCGATGCGGCTAGCGATTTCTTCATAATCGAAGGCGTAGTAGTCCACGTTGAAGAATTCCGTTTTATCAAAACTCTCAATAAGCTCACGGCTTTCCGGCGTGTTGCTGGCGTCCCAGATCACTAGGGGGACATTTTCGATGTCGGTTCTCACCACGTAGCCCAGGATGCACATCTGTATTATCGGCAACGCGAACACCATGGCCATGGAGCGCCGGTCACGCCTGAGCTGGATGAATTCCTTAACGATGACACTGAGCATTCGCTGCCACATGTCAGTCTCCTTTCTGTACCGCCAGGGCGGAGTGGTTCATTTCCTGAGCTTCCATAAGTGAGATAAACACGTCCTCCATGGAGAAAAGAACGCGGTTGATGCTGTTTACGGCAACCCCTCTGGATTCCAGAAGTCGTTTGATTTCCGGGGTGGCGGTGCTGGCCTCATCAACAATGACGTGTATGGCGCTGCCGAAAAGGCTTATCTGATGATAGCGGGCATCTGTTGAAAGCGCTGCCAGCGACCGGGCATAGTCTGAGGTGATGACCTCAACGAGTTCGCCCTTTACCTGCTCGGTTTTAAGCTGATGGGGGCTGCCGAGGGCAATCAGTTTGCCCTGATACATCAGGCCCAGCCGGTGACAATGTTCGGCTTCGTCCATATAGTGGGTGGTGATGAATATGGTCGTGCCGCGTGTGGATAGTTCCTGAATCAGTTCCCAGAACGCGCGCCGTGACAGCGGGTCAACCCCAGCTGTCGGTTCGTCAAGGAAAACCACCTCGGGGCTGTGGATGATGGCGCAGCCCAGGGCCAGGCGCTGTTTCCACCCGCCGGCAAGCTCACCGGCCAGGGTTTTCTCTTTACCGCTTAGGCCGGCCATCTTCAGCACCCATGCTTTCCTTTCTTTAAGCGATTCTGCCGGCAATGAGTAGAGGTTGCCGTAAAAAGTGATGTTCTCCTCCACGGTGAGGTCGTTGAAGAGGGAGAACTTCTGTGACATATAACCGATTCTTGACTGTACAATGTCTGCCATTAGTGACATATCGCCGCCGAGTACGAAGGCTTTGCCCTCTGTCGATTTCAGGAGGCCGGTGATCATGCGGATGGTGGTGGTCTTTCCGGAGCCGTTGGGCCCGAGAAGGCCGAAGATCTCGCCGCGCGCGATGTTAAAGCTCACGCGGTCAACGGCGGTGAAGTCGCCGAATTTCTTGCTGAGGTCCGTTACCTCGATGGTGGTTTCATACTGGCCATCTTTCTTTAGAACAGTGGCCACCGAATTTTCGGCGGCGGTCCGGCTTTTCTGTTTATCTTCCAGCCCGGTAAGTTGGGTGACAAAGACGTCTTCAAGCCCCGCTGAAATGCGCCGCAGGTCAATAACCGATATTGAGTGTTCCTTCAGCAAACGGTTGATTTCAGCACGGCGTTCCTCGGCCCGGTCAACCATAACATGGACAGTGTCGCCAAATACCTGTGCCGTTTGCACAAAGGATGCCCGCGCTAAAACGGTGACGGCCTGGTTGATCTGGCGGGTCCTGATTTCCAGCAGTTCGCCGGCAAGCTGCGCTTTAAGGTTCTGCGGCGTGTCGCAGGCGATGATCTGTCCTTTATGCATGAAGGCGATGCGGTGGAACCGTTCCGCCTCATCCAGGTAAGGGGTTGATACCAGCACGGTAATGCCTCTGGTCAGGAAATCGGCAATAATGCGCCAGAAATCACGCCGTGAGACCGGGTCAACACCGGTGGTGGGCTCGTCGAGGAAAACGACCTCGGGCTCGTGGATCAGGCTGCAGGCCAGCGCCAGCTTCTTCTGCATGCCACCGGAAAGATGCTGGGCTTGCCTTTTTCGGAATGGTTCCAGACGGCAGAATTGAAGCAGCTCTTTCATCCGTTTTTCGCTCACCTCGCGTGGTAAATTGCGCAGCCTGGTAAAGAAGGACAGGTTTTCCTCTACCGTCAGGGTGGGGTACAGGTTGAAACGTTCCGCAACATAGCCGATTTTCTCCTTGATGTTACCGGCCTGTTTCACGATGTCCATACCGAGAATTCTGGCTTCACCGGCAGAGGGCAGAACCAGGGTGCACAGCATGCGTATCGTCGTTGATTTGCCGGCACCATCGGCACCCACCAGGCCGAACATCTCCCCGCGTTCGATGTGCAAGTCCAGGCCGCTTACGGCGAGAACGTTATCGTATTTCTTCTGAAGCCCGCTGGCCTCAATAGCCGGGGTATTCATGGTTATTCACCTTCAACACCGGTCAGTATTCGTGCGTCCGCAGGCATACCCGGTTTCAGTTTCTGCTCCAGATTGGCCAGGCTGATTTTAACGGCAAAGACCATCTTTTCCCGCTCATCTTTCAACTGGATATTCTTGGGGGTAAATAGAGCATTCGGTGATATGTAGACAATGGTGCCGGGGAAGTACTCGTCGGGATATGAGTCAACCGATACCTGTACTTCCTGTCCCAGCTTGACCAGACCAATGGCGCGTTCCGGAATATAGGCGGTCAGCGTGACCTCGTCCAGTTCGGTTATGGACAGTATCGGGAGGCCCGGCTGGGCGATTTCGCCTGCTTCCGCGTGGCGGGAAGCGACCACACCGGATACGGGCGAGGCCACGGTGAGCTTGTCAATCTGCACGTTGATTACATTGAGTGAAGCCTCAGCCTGCTCGACCTGTAGCTCAGCAGCCTCTGCGGCAACCGCCGACGCCTGATAGGCATTATGGGCATTATCCACGGCGGTATTGAGCTCCTGAGGGTTGTCCCTGATGGCCAGCAGGTTCTGAAGCGCTTTCTGCGCCGTGGCTACGCGAAATTCCGCGGCGGGTACACTCCATAACTTTTTCAGCTCTTTCTGGTACGCTAAAGACAATTCTGCCATGTCCAGCTCACCTTCCGCAGGATAAATTTCCTTCCTCATCGTATATATGCTGAACCAGTCGAGGCTTTTTAAAGTTTCCAGGTTCTCGAGAACCTTTTCCGCGGTATCAAATCGAATCTCAGCTAACGGCACCCCCAGGTCGTTTTCAATCTCCTTTTCCCGCAGCAGATTCAGTTCCGCCATTTCCAGTTCTCCTTGAGCGGCGATGATTCTGGTCTCCAGTTCCAGCGGGTTGCTCTGGACATCAAGCGCGTTCTCCCAGGCCTTTTCCGCGCCGTCTCGCACTATTACGGCCTGCTCAAGATAGGCGCGAGCTAAGTTCACGTTAGCTTCGGCCTGCCTTTTCTGGGCCATGAGCAGCGAATCGTCCAGTCTTATCAGGGTGGTGCCGGCTGCGATATGGTCGCCTTCATCGGCACTGATTTCGGCAATGCGCCCGCCGGTCTCGGCGGCAATAGATACGTCTCTGGCCTCGATAAACCCTGAAGCAAGGATGGCTCCGGGCAGGTCCGATGAGGAGCGACCGAACGACCACCAGAGCCCGGCGCCAATCACCACAATCAAGACCATGACAGCCAGCAACCTTATCTTTTTTCGTTTCATTTCGTCCTCCATTTAGTAAAACTAATGTAATGAAATTATATATTTATTATAATATTATTTCACGGCGGGCTAAATGGCGGAAACAGGGCGGTGGCCTGAGAGCAATACAGGGTCAGGAATTACCCGCGATTTATCACACCTTCTTCCTTCAGGCGGGAGATATCCCCGGCAGAGTAATTGAGAAGGTTCTTCAGTATTTCCCCGGTGTGTTCACCCAGCAGAGGCGCCGGTGCGTATACCTCTCCCGGTGTTTCCGAAAGGCGAATCGGTGAGCCGGCGATCTTTACCCTGCCCATTTGCGGCTGCTCCATTTCTGCCAGCATTTTCCGGTGATTGATACAGGGGTCTTCGCAGACCTGCTTGATGTTGTTTATCGGGGAGTGGGGAATGGACTCCCTTTCCAGAATTCTGCTCCAGGCACGGGTAGTTCTCTTCACCATCTCCTTTTCCACGATTTCAATCAGTGTTTTTCGGTTACGGGAACGAAGCGAATTGGTCTTGTATTCGGGCTGTTGGCTCAAGTCCTCCCGACCGATAGCGGTACAGAACCGTTCCCAGATGATATCGTTGCCGATGGCGATGACCATCCAGCCATCCCTGGTGGGGATGGTTTGAAAGGGAGCGATGCTCGGATGAGCGGAGCCAAGCGGCTTCGGTATACGGTGGCCAATTGTGTACTGGACAACGGCGTTTTCCAGCACCGAGAGCAGACCGTCCACCATTGAGCCATCGTAGTACTGGCCCCGGCCGGTTTTTTCACGGTGTATCAGGGCGGCCAGAATGCCGATGGCTGCCTGGTGGCCGGCGAAAATGTCGCCTATCGATGCGCCAGCCCGGCACGGCGCGCCGTCTTCAGGGCCGGTGATGCTCATGAACCCGCTGTACGCCTGCGCGATAATATCATAGGCCGGGCGAGAGCCATACTCTGGCGGCGTATCCCGGCCGAAACCTGATATGGAGGCATAGATGATGGCCGGGTTTATTTTTTGAATTTCTGCCCAGCCGAACCCCAGCTCTGGCATGGTGGTCGGGCGGTAATTTTCAATGATAACATCTGAAATTTTGATTAGCTCACGGAGAATCTGCTTGCCCTTCTCGTGTTTGAGGTTCAATACAACACTTTTCTTGTTTCGATTCAGGCTGACGAAATAGGCGCTGCGGTTTTTGCCCGCCTCACCGGCGAAAGGGCCAAATTCCCGGGCGTCGTCGCCATGCGGTGGTTCAACGTGGAGCACCTCGGCACCAAGGTCGGCCAGTATCATGGTAGCTATCGGTCCGGCCAGAACATGCGTCAAATCAACGATACGTATACCTTCCAGGGCTCTCGCCATGGCACACTCTCCTTGGCTCTATGTTTTTATAGCCTGTTCTTCATCACCGGCTGGAAAAACCGGTCAATATCAAGAGGTCGGTATCAGTTTAACTTCTCATAGTGAAAAATTCAAAAACGTCCTTGACAGGCAGTTTACAGGGCACTTAATATGAAAATGATGACGGTGTACCGTGTTTGACATTAAGAACCTGGGATAACCAGCAGGAGAGGAAATGTCACCGGTTCATTGGTACAAGGGTCAGGCACTTTTCAAAGAACTGGGCAGAAGAGAGTTTCTAAAAGAGCTGGCCTTACTGGGCGGACTGGTGCTGGCAACATCGTTTCTCCCGGCCTGTTTAAGAAAAGAAGCGCCGTTAAAAAAGACAACCGTTCCGGCGGCAGCAAAGGAGTCGAACATGACTGGTAAAACTCAGTTAACCAGAATAAGTCTGGTGCGAACTCGCGACCGCGCCGAGGGGGTGCGGAAAGCGATTGACCTGCTCGGGGCCAATCCGGTGAAGGGCAGGGCGGTAGCTTTAAAACCGAACTTCAATACCGCCGACCCCGCTCCCGGCTCAACGCACAATGATACCCTGCGCTCGCTGGTCCTGAGCCTGCAGGAAATGGGGGCCAGCAGTATAACCCTGGCCGAGCGCAGCGGCCCACCAAATACCCGTGATGTAATGGAGAGCAAGGGCATATTCCCGCTGGCTAAGGAACTGGGCATTGAGGTGGTCAACCTTCAGGAGCTGGGACCAGAGGGATGGGTTCACGTTAAACCAGGTGACAGCCACTGGCAGAACGGCTTTCACTTTGCCCGCATTTATCTGGAAGCGGAAACAATTGTCCAGACCTGTTGTCTCAAAACGCATGGCTACGGCGGCCACTTTACCCTGTCGCTGAAAAACACCGTGGGGATGGTACCCCGGGCCGGGTATCCCTATATGGGGGAACTGCACAGCTCAAGATACCAGCGGCAGATGATAGCCGAAATGAATACCGCTTATAATCCGGACCTCGTCGTGCTGGACGGGGTGGAGGCTTTCGTCGATGGGGGGCCGGACAAGGGTAAACGGGTGAACGCCGAGGTGATGCTCGCCGGCACCGACCGCGTAGCCATAGACGCGGTGGGAGTGGCTATCCTCAGGTTATTTGGCACCACGCCGGAGGTCAGCAAGGGCCCAATCTTCGGTCAGGAGCAGATTGCCCGGGCGGCGGAGCTGGGGCTGGGAGTAAGCTCCCCTGAGCAAATACAGCTGGTAGCTGATGGCCCTGAGAGCGAAGAATTTGTCGGCAAAGTCCGGGAGATATTGCTCAAGGGTTAGCCGTAACTCCTGGCTCATTTCTATTCTGTTTTCTATGTCGCCGCAGCGACTTGAAAAACGCCCCTGTTCGCGATATTTTTCAGAAACTGGGGTCCCTCAGATATATCTGCGTCGGGTCAGTGTGGCGCAGGGTTTCCACCCTGGTCATGGTGCCGGAAGCGATGTCCAGTACTAACTGCAGGAGTTTTCCACCGGCTTCTTCAATCGTATCTTTTCCCTCGATAACGGTGCCGGAGTAAAAGTCGAGGCTGGTCGGCGCCATGGCCAGCGTCTTGGGATTGGCCGTCGTCCACAGGAGCGGGGCAATGACGGCGGTGGAAGTATGCAGCAGGTCATTACCCACCACCCCACCGCCTCCCAGCTGAAAGATGACCAGCTGCGCCCCCGAGGCAGCGTAACCGGCGAAGATGGAACCCATGCTCATCCAGTTGTCCACGAAGTACAGTCCCTTACCGGCTGGCCTCTCTCCATACTTGAGCACATCCTGTACTGGTGCCGACCCCGACTTGTGGATGGCGCCCAGCGACTTCTCTTCCAGTGAGGATATGCCTCCGGCGATATTGGAGGGCACCGGGTTAACGGTGCGAATGTCATCACCGGTTGCTTTGGCGGCGGCTTCTATCTTAGCTGCCGCTTCTAGGATTTTTCTGGATACTGCCTCGTTGATGCCGCGCTGGCACAGGATGTGCTCCGCGCCAATAATCTCGGTGGTCTCGCCGAAGAAGGCGGTACCGCCGGAAGCGACGATGCGGTCGAAGAGGTTGCCAATAACCGGGTTGCCGGCAATACCGGAGGTTGTATCTGAGTGACCGCATTTAACCCCTAAGGCCAGGTGGCTCAAATCGAAGGGCTGCCGTCTGAGGCGGGAAGCCTCCAGCACCATCTCCCTTGCCAGCGGCACTCCTTTCTCCAGAGCTCGGAATGTGCTCCCTTCCTTGGCCACATCGAGTATCTCCACACGCTTCCCCGACTTGGCTATCTCCTCGGCGAGGCGTGCCGGCTTGAGTTCCGGATATCCCACACCCGGGCTCAAGGTATGGATAATAACCGAAGCTACATTTGGATTACGCCCCAGTCCTATCAGGGTGCGCGCGATGGTCTCGCGGTCAAGGCTGGTGCGACCGCTCCCCGTATCCGCGGTAAGTATGGTTTTCGTGCCGTCAACGAAATCACAGATTCTGGCGGCCAGAAATCCCCCCGGGATTACCAGCACGTGATTGCGAATCCCGGCCGAGCCGTCCGGTCTTGCGTATCCTGTAAAATTCATCTGACGCCTCCTTTCATTAAATCTCCCCGGCCACGCCCGCCTTCCAGATTGTGGATGTGGACCATTTCCCCCTGCTTGATGTCGCACGAGGCGCTGCCGATGGTTTCGCCGTACTTGGTGATGGTGGCACCTCTGGCGATAGCCTTCACGGCGATTTTGAAACCGAAGGGTATGCTTTCTCTGGCGTTTACGGCACTGGTTCCCTTGCCGAGACGAATCAGCACCTCGGCACCAGACGCCACATTCTCAAGCAGCGTGGCCACATTGTCCTTTTCCGAAAGCATCAATGCTCCTTTTGCTGTCATTTAACTCCTCCTTTTTAAACTCCAGATTCTGATTCACGGGTCATTTTTACTCGGGAAATATTGAAAATTAGCAGCATGGCAACAACCGCCAGTCCGGTATAGGTTAACCAGATGCCCTGGTAGCTACCCCAGGTATCGTAGACCCACCCCGCGAGCCATGGACCAGCGATGCCACCCAGCGCATTGATACCGACGATAAAACCAAAAATGCTGCCAAAGTTCGACCGGCCGAAATATTCAGACACGATGGAGGGTCTTACCGTGGTACTGCCACCATAGCCGGTGCCGAAAAGAAAGAGGAAGGGAATGAGCAGCCAGAAACCAGCGTTCGGGGCGTAGGCAAGGCATAGCAGACCAAGGGTAACCATCCCGAATGTTCCAGCAATCACGCGCCGACGGTCGTGTTTGTCCGCCAGCCAGCCAAAACCGAGACGGCCGCCAATGCTCATTAGCGGTATCGCCATAGCCACCAGGCCGGCCCTTGTCCTGGCAATACCAATACTGCTCAGGTACGGCATAATGTGAGTGATGATGCTGCTTATAATTGTCACATGCACCATGTAGGTCGCCGCAATGCGCCAGAAAGCGATACTCTTAAGCGCCTGTGTTAGCCCGATTTTCAATTCAGTGGGCGGACGGGTCGTAATTCTGGCGGTGGATGGTGCCGGCGCCTCTTTAAGACCATCAAGCTGATAACCATACTGTTCTGGTCGGTGCCGAAAAATTAAAGAAAGTGGCGTGACTACTATCAGCATACCAGCTGCCAGAATGGCCATTGTCATCCGCCAGTCATAAATCTCAAGGAGTTTCACTATTACGGGCACGAGCAAACCGGCGAGGCCGAAACCAGAATTAGCAATCCCGCTGGCGATGCTTACCCTCAAGCGGAACCAGTTGGCAACGGCGGTCATCAACACGGTGAGTGTGGTGGCGCTCATGCCGACGGCGATAAGAGCGAAAGCGCCGTAAAACATGGCGAGAGACGTGGTTCGGCTGAGCAGGAACAGGCCCACGGCCGTAATTAATGCCCCGCTGAAAATGAGTCGCCGCGGGCCGAGGCGGTCCGTAAGTATGCCGGTAAGCGGGGCGAGAAGGCCAAGCTCAAGGCCGCGAAGGGAAGCCGCCAGGGAGATTTGAGCATAGCTCCAGCCCATGTCATTGGCGATTGGTTCAAAGATAGCGGTAAACCCGTAGAAGACGACGCCACCGGCGTACATCGCGACGAGTACGGAGGCCCCGACTATCCACCACCCGTAATATATTCTGGAGGGCTTCCAATTAGAAAGCATGGCTGAATGATTCTCTCACCAAATGCCTACTCCGCGCGCTGAAAATGCGTCATATCCAGGCCGGTAACACAGTCAAGCACCGCCGGTATACCCCGTTCGTTGGCTTTTAGGGCCTCTTCCAGAGCCGGTCTTATCTCGGACGCTTTCTCAATTCTCAGGCCGAAGCACTGGCAGGCCTCCGCCCATTTGACGAAATCAGGCTGCACCTGGAAGGTGCTGGTATTCCAGCCTGCCGCGGTCATCTGGTGGTGCTTTACCCAGCCAAGTGCGGAGTTGTTTAAAACCAGCCATGTGCACCCTGCCCTGTATTGCGCTGCCGTTGGCAGCTCTTTCATATACATCTGGAAGGCGCCGTCGCCGGTGACGCAAACCACTTTTTTCTCCGGCCTGGCCAGTTTGGCAGCGATGGCACCGACAACCCCCATGCCCATACACGTCTGCTCGGCAACCGGCACGCACCCTGAGCCGTCCTGCACCTGGAAATACGGGCAGCAGTATGACCAGCTGTCCTGCGAGCCGTTTTCGCTGACCAGAATGGTGTTCTGGCCAAAGACACGGCTCAGTTCATACACCGCTCTCTTGGCCGGTATCGGGGTTTCCGCTACCATACATTCCGCCTCCACCTCCTTCTCAAACGCCTCTTTTGCTTTCAATATCTCCTTCACCCTGGGCATTTCCCGGAAATCTTTGCCTGCTGTACTGCCGTGTTGGATAGCGTCAGTAAGCTGCCTCAAGACAAGTTTGGCGTCGCCGACGATGCCGACATCCGGTATCCAGTTTTTGCCTATCTCGGATGGGGAAATGTCAATCTGAATGAACCTGGCCCCCTCGGGAAAATCACGCCACTGGTGTGTGCTGTAGCTTTCGTTCCTGGTGCCGACGGTGAATACCAGGTCAGCATCTGAATAGATTTCTTTCCCGACCTTGGTGCGGTAGTAGCCGCACACGCCAAGGGCCAGTGGGTGGGTTTCTGGCAGAATTCCTCTCCCTCCCGGTGTGGTCAGAAACGGCATGCCAAGCGACTCGATAAACTGTTTAAACTCCTCGGCGGCTCCTGACTGTAAGGTTCCGTTTCCGGAAACCGCCACCGGCCGTTTCGCCTTTACCAGCAGTTTTACCGCTTCATCGATTAGCGCGGGGTCACCGCCCATGCGGATTCTCCGTGAAGGCACGTACCGAGGGGTGCCGACATCGTGCAGTTCCCAGCGGGTCTTCCCGCTCACATCGTAAGGCAACTCTAAGAAAACTGGCCCCGGCTGCCCATTGGTGGCTATGGAAAAAGCCCGGCGCACAAACCACGGAATCCTGTCAGTATACGGGATTCGGGCGCTCCACTTGGTTATGGGCTTCATCATGGCTAGCTGGTCTGATTCCTGGAACTCACCCATCCCGTACGTCTTCTGTGAGCCGGCGGCATTTATTATCACGACCGGTGAACACCCGGAGTATGCTTCCAGTACGCCTGGAAGTAAGTTTGCCGTCCCCGGTCCAACGCTGGCGGTGCACACACCTGGCTTACCGCTCACCCTGGCATAGGCCATGGCCATAAAAGGTGCGGAACCTTCATAGCGCAGGTTTACATTGGTTATACCCTCAATTTTGTCGGCATACAGCTGCAAACTGGAATCGCCTATACCGAAGAGAAAGTCGATTCCCTCAGCCTTGAGCATATTGACGATTGCTTCCCATGCGTTCATCTCTTAACATCTCCTTTATCAGCGTTACCGTAGATTTACCGCGAATTGAAGTGATTTCAGAATATTTATACCATAATCTGACACGAGATGGCGAGCGAGAACCGGCCGGTATGCAGGCAAGGGCTCAGCTCATCGGAAGGAAAATAGTCGTTGACTTCGCTCCAGGCAGGGGTTATACGGTAACCGTGGAGGTGCCGGTCTAGCCTGCCTTTTTTCCTGGTGAATCGGAACGGCTGTCCGGCCGTACGTTTTTCAGCGTCCAGTCAACGATTTCGACAATCGGGGTTCCCGGCAGAAACACGTGCTTGATGCCGGCTTTCTTTAATCTGGGGATGTCTTCCTCGGGAATAATACCGCCGCCAATGACGGTGATGTCGCCGGCACCACCGGCTCTCAACTGTCTGACTACTTCGGAAAACAGGTGCAGGTGCGCCCCGGAAAGGCAGCTCAAGCCAACCAGGTCAACATCCTCCTGAATCGCGGCATTAACGATTTGCTCCGGAGTCTGGTGCACTCCGGTATAGATGACTTCAAAGCCCGCATCACGCAAACCGCGGGCAATAATCCTGGCGCCGCGGTCATGACCATCAAGGCCAGGTTTGGCTACCAGCACCCTCAGTTTCCTTTTCCTCTCCATAGTAGCCCCCAAATCAGAAGAACCCGGGGTCGCGGTATTCACCGAAGACCTCGCGGTAAACGTCACAGATTTCCTGCTCGGTGGCATAGGCTCTGACCGCCTCAATGACACAGGGCATGACGTTTTTATCGCCCTGGCAGGCGGCACGGAGGTCGTTGAGCGTTTGTGCTAACGTCCGGCTGTCCCGGCTTCTCTTGACTTCTTTTAGTCTTTTGACCTGTTCTGCTTCTGCCTTTTCGTCGATTTTCAATATCTCAATCGGGGTTTCTTCTTCAGCCAGGTACCTGTTTATTCCTACGACTATCTTTTCCTGATTATCCACCTGCTGTTTAAACTTGTAGGCGGCGTTGGCAATCTCCCGCTGCGGAAATCCTCGGTCAATTGCCGCCAGCATGCCGCCCATTTTATCTATCTGGTTGATGTATTTCCAGGCTTCATCTTCTATCCGGCTGGTCAGCGCCTCCATATAGTAGGAGCCGGCCAGGGGGTCGATGGTGTTGACCACGCCGGTCTCCTCGGCCAGTATCTGCTGGGTGCGGAGGGCAATGGTGGCGGCAAATTCCGTGGGCAGGGCGAACTCCTCGTCGAAGGAATTGGTGTGCAGCGACTGGGTTCCACCCAGGACAGCCGCCAGCGCCTCGGTGGTGGTGCGGACGATGTTGTTGTGCGGCTGCTGGTGCGTCAGCGAGCAGCCGGCCGTCTGCGTGTGAAACCTGAGCCACCAGGAGCGGGGGTTCTTCGCCTGGAAGCGGTCGCGCATGATTTTAGCCCACATCCGCCGCGCCGCCCGGAACTTGGCGATTTCCTCGAAAAAGTCCATGTGGGAGTCAAAGAAGAAGGATAGTCTCGGTGCGAAGGTGTCAACGTCCAGTTTCTTGCGCTCGATGACGTCCTGGACATAGGTGATGCCATCGGCCAGGGTAAAGGCTAATTCCTGCACGGCGGTGGCGCCGGCCTCGCGGATATGGTAGCCACTGATGCTGATGGTGTTCCAGCGGGGAACATGTTTGGCGCCGAATTCGATGGTATCGCTGATGAGCCTGATTGACGGTTCCGGCGGACACATAAATGTCTTCTGAGCGATGAACTCCTTGAGCATATCGTTCTGAATGGTTCCGCCCACCTTATCCCAGCCGACTCCCTGCTTCTCGGCGGCCACAAGGTACATTGCCCAGAGCACACTGGCAGGGGGGTTGATGGTCATGGAGGTGGTCACTTTGTCCAGGGGGATGTTCCCGGTCAGGATTTCAAGGTCGGCCAGGGTATCGATGGCGACCCCGCACTTGCCGACCTCGGCCCTGGCCTTTGGTGAATCGGAGTCGTAGCCCATCAGGGTGGGGAAGTCAAAGGCGGTGCTCAGCCCGGTCTCACCCTCCTTGAGAAGCTGGTGCCACCGGTGATTGGTGTCCTCGGCGGTGCCGAATCCGGAGAACATGCGGAGTGTCCAGACCCGCCCACGGTAGCCGGTAGCCTGGCAGCCGCGGGTAAACGGGAAAAAGCCGGGATAGCCAATATCGCGGTTGAAATCCAGGTCACGAATGTCTTCCGGGGTGTATATCGGGTTTACCAGGAGATCGGAAACGGTGGAGAGCCGTTTTTTTGCCGCCAGGTCAGGAGCTGACTTAATAACCTCAGCTTCCCATTTTTTAAGCCCCTGGCGAACGTCAGTCAGTGTCCGCTCATCGAACATGGTTGACCACCTTTCAGACCTGACGGGCGGCCTGTGTATTCTGTTGCGTCCAGCTATAACCTTTATCGAGCGACCTTTTATTTATTTCCAGGCGCTCCGGGTTTTTAGTCAGCATATCCTCCATTATTTTGTTTATGCGGCTTACCGAAACGACGGCGCGGCAGGCAAGTAGTGCGCCAAGGGCAACCAGATTACTACCCCCACTGTCCCCTAACTCAGCCGCAAGGTCATTTGCCGGAATATAGACAATGCTTATATCCTCCCGCGCCACTGTTTCCGGAACGAGTGATTGATTAACCACCAGCACTCCTCCCGACCTGGTGGTCTGTTCGAATCTGGTCAGTGAAGCCGAGTTCATGGCCACGGCGATGGTGGGTCGGGCAATGAACAGGGCGCCGATGCGTTCATCGGAGATGGTGACGTTACACCAGACGGTACCGCCCCTTTTCTCCGCCCCGTACGAGGGCATGTACACCACTTCACGCTCTTCTCTGAAGGCAGCCTCGGTGAGCAGCCGCCCGAGGAACAGCACCCCCTGCCCGCCAAAGCCACCTATGGCGATTTCCTCATGCATGGTGGTCCTCTTTTTTCAGCGCCGCCACGGCGTCAATCACTTTATATTCACCCAGCGGATAATAGGGAAGCATGTTTTCCGCCAGCCATTCCAGGGCTTTTACTGGCTCTACCCGCCAGTTGGTCGGGCAGGGAGACAGCACCTCGACCAGTGACATTCCCAGGCCAGCAAGCTGGGTACGGAAAGCGAGCTTTATCGCCTGCTTGGCCTTCCTGACCGCGGCTGGACTGTGCAAGGCAACCCGGGAGATATAGGCGGTGCCTTCCAGAGTTGAGAGCATCTCGCAGACACGGATGGGATAGCCGGCCAGAGATGGCTTTCGCCCGGCCGGCGTTGAAGTCGAATACATGCCGGTGAGTGTGGTGGGGGCCATCTGCCCTCCGGTCATGCCGTAGATGGCGTTATTGATGAAGATGGTGGTGATATTTTCGCCGCGGGCACAGGCATGCACTATCTCAGCCGTGCCGATGGCCGCCAGGTCGCCGTCACCCTGGTAGGTGAAAGGGATGAGATGGGGGTGGCACCTTTTGATGGCAGTGGCCACGGCCGGAGCGCGTCCGTGGGCTGACTCCAGGCCGTCAAAGTTGAAATATTCGTAGGAATTGACCGAACAGCCAATGGAGGCCACGCAAATCGCTCTCTCCCTGATTTCCAGCTCATCGATTACCTCGGCGACAAGACGGAGGGCAATACCGTGGCCGCAGCCGGGGCAGAAATGGAAGGGGTGTTCCTCCAGCGCTTCCGGCTTCTGATACAGTATCGTTTCCAGTTCGTTATATTCCAACTGTGCCATTTCAACCCTAACCGGCTATTTCATTATTTTCTCTATGGCTTCCAGTATCTCATCGGCGGACATGGGCACGCCGCCAAACTGGTTGACCAGCTCTACCTGCGCCTCCGTTCCCAGGGACAGCCTGACATCTTCAATAAGCTGGCCGAAGCTCAGCTCGGCCACCAGGAAACGTTTCACTTTCCGTGATAAATCGGACAGGGGTTTGATTGGGAAGGGGAAAAGGGTAATGGGGCGGAATATACCGACTTTAAGGCCTTCCTCACGGGCCATTTGCATGGCCGTCATCGCCGAGCGGAAAGCGCTGCCGTAGGCGACGATAACCAGAGCCGCGTCATCCAGGTTGATGCTTTCAAAGCGAACTTCGTCCTGCCTTATCCTTTCCAGCTTCTGGCGAATGAGCTCGATGCGGGGCTGGTCATTGATCGGCTCCATGGCAAAGGAGTTTATTATATTCTTGGCCCGCCCCACGGCTCCGGTGATGGCCCATGGTTTTTCAGGCAGTTTCGTGACCGGCGCGCGCATGGTTACCGGCTCTATGGCCTGGCCGAGGAAGCCGTCCGGCAGTACTATCGTCGGGTTGCGGTACTTGTCCGCCAGTTCGAAGGCCAGTATGGTGAAGTCCATCATTTCCTGCACCGCGGCCGGCGCCAGAACGATAACACGGTAGTCGCCATGACCACCACCCTTGGTGGTCTGAAAATAGTCACCCTGGGCCCCACCGATATTGCCCAGGCCCGGCCCACCGCGCATCACGTTGACAATAACGGCGGGGAGATTGGCTCCGGCCAGATAGGAAATTCCCTCCTGCTTCAGGCTGAAGCCGGGGCTGGAGGTGGTGGTCATGGCGCGGCAGCCCGAGGCGGCTGCCCCGTGGACCATGTTGATGGCGGCTACTTCGCTCTCCGTCTGAACAAATACCCGGCCTTCCTCCGGCATGCGTTTGGACATGTGCTCAAGGATTTCGTTCTGGGGAGTAATCGGATAGCCGAAGTAGGCGTGGCAGCCGGCCGAAATAGCACCTTCCGCGATGGCGATATTACCTGCCATCAGCGTTTTTTCAAACACTGGAAGCCCCCAGGCGAAAGCGATTATAAGATAGTTTTATTTTTTTACCTCTTTTTAAGACGATGTACGGTAACGGCGACGTCCGGGCACATCAGAGCGCAGATGACGCAGCCGGTGCATTCGCGGGTTTTCTTTTCATTGACCTCGGCCGGCGTATATCCCATGCGGTTGATCCGGGATGCCGGTTTCAAAACTCCCTTGGGACAGAAGGCAATGCAGAGGTGGCAGCCTTTGCACCTTTCGGCATCAATGACGACGTAGTTTGATTTACGTTGCGTTGCGGTGGCCATATTTCCGGCCCCTTTCACCGGCCAGGGAAAATTTTCTACCCTACAATTATCAACCCTGTGCTTCTTCTGGTCAAGGGTTAAAACCTGGCGGAAAAAGGCAAAACTTACCCGATTTTTGTCTGATTTAGACGTAGTAAATTATAATTATGCCAAATTACAGCCGACCGGGAAGTAAAATCGTTTGAAAACAGCGAGCCATCGACTTTTTATTTTTAAGATTTATATGAATTGACAGGGAAGATGTCTCGTGCCATACTATTGTCTGCCATGGACGACCTGGACCTTCGTCTGATTGCAGAGCTGACCAAGGATGCCCGGAAGAGCAGTGCTGAGCTATCCCGTAAACTGAGCGTGAACGAGACGACGGTTAGACGGCGGATTCAGCATCTGGAGGAACGGGGCATAGTCACCTTCACCGCCATCCTGAACCCGTCCAAACTGGGCTATAACATCATTGCCATCATTGCCCTTGAGGTGGAACTGGGGAAAATCGATAAGGTTTCCGAGTCACTGGCGAATTGCCCGAACGTGCGCTACGTATCGCTCTGCACCGGCAACCATGATTTATTTATCGGCGCGTGGTTCCATTCGTCCGGTGAGCTGACTAAATTCGTCAAAAACTATCTGGCCGGCGTGCCCGGAATCAGGAAAAGCGAGACCTTTGTCATTCTGGACGTGAAAAAGGATGAGGTGGGCTGGCTGAGGAGCCTGGAGCAGCCAGGCGACTCGAAATAACCGGGCAGATACCCTTGAAAGTCCACCCAGGACAACTATTTCGGCCACGGATGTTTGGCGATTTCCTTCTCGTTAAGCTCCACCCCGATGCCAGGCTTTTTCGGCAGGTGGAGGTAGCCGTCCCTGATATCCGGCAGTTCGGTAGTAATATCATCGCGCCAGGGCACGCTGTCCACGTCCGTCTCCATAATCTTGAAGTTGGGTATTGACGCACAGAAATGAGCGTTCATGAACGTGGAAAGGTGGCTGTAGTAATTGTGGGGTGCCGTCACCGTCTCGTACATATCGGCCAGGGCAGCAATGTGGCGCGATTCGATGTAGCCGTTCCAGGGCAGGTCAATCATACAGATGTCCATGGCGTGCTTTTCCAGAAAGGGAGCAAAACCTTTCATATTATACAGGCTTTCCCCGGAGCAGATGGGCACTTTCGTTGACTCTTTGACCTGGAGGAGCGCATCCGGGTCGTAAATGTCCATTTCCAGCCACATCAGGTTATATGGCTCTACAACTCTGGCGATCTGAATGAAGCCGTCCGTCTTGAAATTGAAATTCAGGTCGAGGCAGAGGTCAATATTATCTCCCACCGCTTTGCGGAAGGTGCTCATCAGGCGGTCAATGGTTTTCAGTATACCGGGGTCAATATTCTGTTCCATAGACCACAGCATACGGGGTGGCTCTCCGGGTGTGAGGATGTTTGTTTTCAGCGCGGTATAGCCGTTAGCCGCCACCTCTTCGCCCAGAGCGGCGATATCATCATACGTTTTCAAGGCTGGTTTGTCGGGGTACAGCTCGGGATTACGGGTACGATAGGTGCCGCAGTGCGACCAGTATACCCGTATCTTATCGTGGACCGGGCCACCGAATAGCTCATAGAGCGGGACGTTAAGCGCCTTGGCCTTGATGTCCCAGAGGGCGATTTCAATTCCAGCGATGGCTTTCTGGGCGATACCGCCGGGATTATGCTGGAAGCGATGGTTCATCTCGCGGTAAAGCTTCTCCACCGCCTGCGGGTCCTTACCGATGAGGCGTGGCTCAAGGTCCTTGACGCAGCCACCGACGCCAAAGGCGGAACTGTTGTCGGTGCATTCACCGTAGCCAACCAAGCCTTCGTCCGTTTCCACCTTGACGAAGGTAAAAGCCCGCCACACCGCATCGCAGAAAATCGGTGTTACTTTGGTAATTTTCACCCTTTAATCCTCCAGAATGTTAAAATTATGCGCTGCCTTTTACCGGAATTGCCGGCATTTCTCTTCCAGGGCACCGAGCAACTGGTCAAAGGAGTCACGGAATGCCTTCACGCCATCCACCTGCAGTTGCTCGGTAATCGCATCCAGGTCAATGCCGACTTTTTTCAGGTCGTTTAAAGCCTGCTTCGCTTCCGCCACACCTTTGTTCAACGTGTCTCTGACCTTGCCGTGGTCAAGGAACAAATCAATGGTCTCCTTTGGCAGGGTATTGACCGTATCCGGACCCATAAGCTCATCGATGTATTTTACGTCGGAGTAGTCAGGGTTTTTGGTGCTGGTGCTGCCCCAGAGCACCCGCTGAATGCGCGCGCCGCGCTCCCGCTGCCTGGCGAATTCCTGACCTGAGAAAACCTCCTTGAAGCGACGGTACACAAGCTTGGAATTGGCCACCGCTGCTTTGCCGCGAAGTGCCAGCGCCTCTCCGGTGCCTATTTTTTCCAGCTCGCGGTCCACGTAGGTGTCCACGCGGCTGACGAAGAAGGAGGCCACCGAAGTTATCGGCTGCGGGTTGGAGCATCGGGCGAGGCCCTGAAGATACGCTTGAGACACCGCTTCATAGTGCGCCATGGAGAACATAAGGGTGATATTGATATTGATGCCTTCGGCAAAAAGCTGCTCAATGGCCGGGATGCCGGGTGGGGTGGCAGGCACCTTGATCATCAGATTGGGCCGGTCCACCAGTTGCCACAGGCGGCGCACCTCGGCGATTGTTGCCTCTGTGTTATAGGCCAGTGCGGGCGCTGGCTCCAGGCTGACCAGCCCATCCATACCATCGCTGGCATTATAAACGGGACGAAAAACGTCGGCCGCCATCTGGATATCCGCCACGGTAAGGCGGTCATAGGTGTCCATAATGCCTGCGTCAGGATTCGATTTCAGGATGGACTTTATCGCTTCATCGTAGTCCTGCCCCTGCGTTATTGCTTTGTGGAAAATGGTGGGATTGCTGGTCAGGCCACTGACACCGCTATCCACCAGTTGCTTTAACCGACCGCTGGTAATCAGCCCCCGCTGAATGAAATCGAGCCATATGGACTGGCCAACCTTCTGGACTTCTTTCAGTTTTTCCATTGGCCTCCTCCTTGCTCAGAATGCTTTGGTTTGAATTATGACCATATATTTATCTAGGGCATTCTCTTTATTATGCCATGTTTTACAAAAACGAGGAAAACGAACAGATAGCAGATGGCACCGAGCAGCAATGCCTGGGCAAAACCGAGGCTGATAGCAATGACAATAGTGGCTGCCGAACCTAACACCGAGCCCACGCCGTTCAGTCCCCACATCCAGGGAATATATCTATCCATCTCCATTTCTTTCAATGCCCTGATGCCAAGTGGAAACGGGAAGCCCATCAGGAAACCAAGAGGTACCAGCAGGATAATCATAGCCAGTAAACGCAGCGCCAGATTGAGCCCCAGTAGCTGGTTAAAAACGAGGGGAATAAGGAAGATGTAAACGATTATTAATACGCCAACGGCGATGGCAGCCGTCGCTATCCCTTTGAATATCCCGTCATGGGTCAGGCGGCCGCTGTACATACTGCCCAGGCCGGCACCGGTCAGCAGCGAAAACAGAAGAACGGCCATTGACAGTACCGGCTGTCCGAGGTAGAGGATAAATCTCTGGATTAATGAAATCTCAATGAGCATAAACCCGATCCCGATGAGGACAAACAGGACCACGGATTTGATTGGTTTGTTCCCTGTGCTCTGGCGTCGCTTTGGCTGGCCGCGCACGCGGGAAGAGCGAAGATACCAGTACATCGGCGGCCCGGCAAGTACGAGCAGCATCAGGACGAATGAAAGCCAGAAAACCAGCGACACCGGTTGCGGCAGCCCGGCATCGATCTTGTAGAAGAACGGGCTGTTATCACTAACCGTGGTTAAATCCATGCCCATCTCTCTGGCAAATTCCTCTACCTGGCGGAAACTCAGCTCGCCACTGGCAAGGTCCTTGAGCGTTGGATTAACCGTTCCTTCCTCCTCAAGGTATGGGAAGTAAGATAGAGTTGGTGCATAGCCCAGCTGGAGCGATTTCTCATGTCGGACCAATGCCTCTTCGGGCGTAAACGGCGTCTTTTTCAGAACAAAACACGGATATACACTTTGGCCTGAGCTAAGGCCAAACATGTAAATCTGCTTGAGTGCGTCAACATTGCTGACCCCTGTCTGTTCGAGGGACGCCAGCGAGATGGATAGCAGCCGCCAGGCGGTGAAATCATCGTGGGTCACCACCATGAGGCGTCCTTCGTCGGTCAGGTGGTCCAGGTAATCATGGATGGACTCGGTGGTGAAAAGGAAGTTTTCCGTCAGGGAGTAGCCTTCAAGGCTGCGACTGGTCTGGGTAACCGGGAGGCTGAGCATTATAATGTCGTACTTATCCGTCTGACGTTTAAGGAAATTCCGGCCTTCATCAACGATGACTTTTACATCGGGAAAATCGGTGAAAATACCGCCATTATAGGGGGCGTATTCCTGTACCACATCAACGAGGTCCTGGTTGACCTCAACGGCGGTGATATCATCGACGCTGCCCATCAATGCCAGCAGCACATCCCGACCGCCGCCGGGGCCTATGATGAGGGCATTGTCTTTTTCATCTTCGGTAAGGAAGTAGAAAGGGAAGTAACCGGAGAACGTGGTCTTCAGGTTTTCAACAGCCGTGTCCGGGTTTTCCAGGTTGCCATTAAACTGGTACATCGGCGATGTAGCCGTGCCGTCCAGGTATATCTCCATCAGCTCCGGATACTCGGTGTACTCAACGAGGTCAGTCCGTCCAAAGGCGCTCCATCTCGTTTCAATTATCCGCGCCGGAGAAGCTTTTTCATATAATGCGTGGTGAATATCCTTGTTGGGGTTTTTACCGATGATTGGAATATCGCTCAGATAGGCGCCGAGCAGGTTGGTAATCAAAAGGATGGCGGCGATAATAAAGCTGGCTATCGGTAGCCATGCCCGCCAGGTGCGCCACTTAGATAGCCTGCTGGCGAAGAGGAGGGCGGCGACGGCAGCCGTAATACCCAGGAAAAAGCTGGTATTGATGGCGCCAAAAGCATCGAGGAAGAGAATGATGCCCAGCGAGCCAAGAGCCGCACCGATCAGGTCGGCGCCGTAAACGCGGGCGCTGATCTCCGGGAAGGTGCGGAATACCTCGGCCAGCAAAATGCCGGTGAAGAAAAAGGGGAAGAAGAGCAGGATGCAGTAAAACAAGATGTTGTTGAGTGTGCTATCCAGGTAGCCAATCTGGACCATCAGTATGACCGAAATCGGTATGGCCAGTGCGGTTAAGCTGGCAAACAGCGCCAGCGTGTCAAATCTTTTGCCTGAAGCGGGTGTCTGCGGTCTGAACAGATAAACGAATATACCGCCGAGCCCCAGCCCTAGCAAAGCCAGAGAAACGATGGCGAAAACGTAATGGTAGAGAATCAGTATGGAGAGCAACCTGGAGAGGGTGATCTCAAAAGCCAGCATGCTGAATGAGGTGAGGAGAACCCCGACTAATAAAATCCGCAACGTACCCTTGCTCAGGCTCCTGTCTTCAGAGGCGGTGATGGTGGCTGGCGCCATATCATTGCGTCTTTTCATTGTTCCCCGGCTTAAAACGATTATAGCACACTGTTCATTTAATAGGTGTGGTTCCAGCAATGCCAGGTTAAAGGTAAAACAGAGTAAAAAGCTGACATGACAGTGGCCATGCTTTATAATAGGCATTAGCCCGCAGCTTGAGGCAAAGAGTCTGAAGGAGGAATTAATGCCGGAAACGCGATTTAGAGTTATGCGAGTGGAGAATAAATTCCATCTCCCCCCGGTAGTAGCCACTATTGAGGTGGAAACCGGGGAGCTGGCCAAGGTCAGCGCTGACGTGGTGGAAGCGGATTGCAAAACGGAAGACGAGATAATTGAAGCGGCCAAAGATGCTGATGCCCTGCTGGTGGTCTTTGCCCCGATAACGCGCCGGGTTCTGTCATCCTTGCCCAAATTGAGGGTAGCCGTCAGATACGGCGTTGGCTACGATACGATTGATGTTGACGCTGCCACCGATAATAATGTGATTGTGGTCAATATCCCTGATTTCTGCCTTGAGGAGGTATCTGACCACGCTATGGCTTTACTGCTTGCCTGTGCCCGACTTCTGGTATCTTCGACGGGAGGGTTAAAGCAGGGACGCTGGGGCGAGTTCCAGACAGAGACAACCAGAGAACCATCTCTATTTGAACAGACACTGGGCCTGGTTGGCTGTGGCAATATCGGGCGTCTGACGGCTAAGAAAGCGCAGTGCTTTGGTTTGAAAACAATCGGGTATGACCCCTATCTGGATGAATCGGTCGCAGAGAAGCATGGCATAACGCTGGTCAGCCTTCCGGAACTGCTGAAAGATTCAGATTATGTCTGCCTTCAGACGCCTCTGAACAAGGAAACCCGTCATATTATCGGAGAAAAGGAATTGAAGCAGATGAAGCCAACCGCTTACCTCATTAATACGGCGCGGGGAGCGGTGGTGGATGAACCGGCACTGATTAAAGCCCTGCGGGAGAGGTGGATTGCCGGTGCCGGACTGGATGTCTTTGAGGTGGAACCGATCGGTGCCGATAACCCGCTGCTCAAAATGGACAACGTTGTGCTCACTCCGCATTGTGCTGCCAACTCCAGCACGTCGTTACAACGGCTCAAGTTGAGTGTGGCACGTGAGGCCGCCAGAGTGCTTACCGGGAAATGGCCGCGCTACTGGGTAAACAAAGACGTGAAGCCCAGGGTCAACCTGGTAAGAGAGGATTAAAAAAACCCCCGGCTCCTGTTTCCTTATCCATATTGCGAAAGGTGCGTTAATCCAGAGGCGGGCGGAGGTCTACCTTCAGAACGGACTCACACCATCTCGCTACTGCCAGGAGACGGTCTTCGGCTTTGGGAGGCCCGGCCAGCTGAACGGCAAGCGGGAGACGGCTCTGACTCAGCCCAGATGGCAGGCTTATGGATGGTACTCCCATTATGGTCCAGGGGCCCTGCATCACTGGATTTCCCGTTGAGGAAAGACCGTGGGGCGCCGGACCAGTTATAGTCGGCGTAAGCATGGCATCTGCCCGGTGCAGCAGCGGCTCCATATCGGAACACTGCTGAAGGCGTAACTTAAGCGCTCTTTCATACTCCGCCGAATCTGTTGCCAGACCCTTCTCAATCATTTGCCGTATGCCGGCACGGTATTTGTCCTTGTGTTTGGCAAAGTGGTCCCGATGGTAGGCGGCTGCCTCTACCGCCATAATAATACGGGCATTGTCAACGATGGTGGTAAAGCTGGGGGGTGGCGTTACTTCCTCAATGGTGGCGCCGGCCTGCCTCAGGCGGGCAACGATTTCGTCAGTATGCTGGCGCATTTCTTCGTCGGCGTGGTCATAGAAGAAAGCGCGCACCAGTCCCAGGCGAGGTGGTGACGGCTGCTTTTCCAGAGATGATAGGCAGTCGGGGACAGGTTCATCAAGAGAGAGCGTGTCTTTGGGGTCGTGGCCGGCAATGGCCTGAAAAATGAACGCCGCGTCTTTCACCGTGCGTGCCAGCACGCCAACGTGGTCGAGGGTCGGGCTCACCGGCACCACGCCGTAGACGCTGATTCTACCGTATTGCGGCTTGAAGCCGACGATGCCGTTATAGGCGGCAGGCCGCAGCACCGACCCCATCGTCTGGCTGCCCAGCGCGGCCGGGCACATACCGGCGGCAACACCGGCGCCTGACCCGCTGCTTGAACCACCGGGCGTGTGCTCGGTGTTCCAGGGGTTGCGGGTGGGGGCGGGGTCCATGACAGCGAACTCCGTGGTGTGTGTCTTGCCCAGGACGATGGCTCCCGCTTCTTTGAGACGAGCAACCGACGTAGCATCGTAGTCGGGAACAAAGCCCGCCCAGGCTTTGGCACCGGCTTCAGTGGGCAAACCTGCGGTGTAGAAGATATCCTTGATGCCTATCGGAATGCCGTGAAGTGCACCGCGTCTTTGGCCTCGTGCCAGTTCTCGCTCCAGTTGCCGCGCCGTGGCAAGGGCGCCCTCGCGGTCAACCAGAACCCACGCTTTTATCGCGCCATCAACGGCGTCAATTCTTTCTAGGCAGGAGTTAACCAGTTGCGAAGGCGTCAGCTCGCCGGAGGCAATTGCGGAAGCTGCCTCGGCAATGGTCAATGAATGCGGTTGTTTTGTGGATGACATCTAATCCCCCCTCATCAGAGTAATCGAATTAATATTACCACACGCCTGTATAGATGAAGAACCTTTATCTTTTTGCCGAGCTTTCTGGTTGTTCCTTGGCTTCCAGTGGAATGGAAAAGCAAAAGGTACTGCCCTGGCCCCGCTCACTCTGTACCCATATCTGGCCACCGTGCAACTCCACCAGCTTCTTGGAGAGGCTTAAGCCCAGTCCCAGTCCGCTGAGGCGGGTTCTTTCCTCCTCCAGTTGCTGATAGGGTTCAAATAACCTCTTTTGCTCTTCCTTGCTTATGCCGCGGCCGGTATCCTCTACTTCAACCATCAAGCAGGCTTCTTTTTTTCTGGCCCTCACCGTAATGCTGCCTCCAGCCGGTGTAAACTTAAAGGCGTTATTGAGCAGGTTGAGCATCACCTGCCGCAGGCGGCCTCCATCGGCCTGGATGACCGGCAACGAAGACGGCAGCTCGGCATTCAACAAGTGCCCGTTCTTCTGGGCCAGCGGCCTGACACTGTCCACTATGCTGCGGAGCAGTTGTCCGGAATCCACCGATTCAGGGTTGAGGCGGAGCATGCCCACTTCACCGCGGGCCAGGTCAAGCAGTTCATCGATGCGCTGGTTCAGATTGTAAGCACCCTGGTTGATGTTCTGTGCCAGCTCCCACAGCGGTCCGCTTTCCTTAATTTCTTCAAGCATTAGCTCGCTGGAGGCAAGAACCGGGGTAATCGGTGTTTTGAGCTCATGCACGAGGGCGCGGGTGAACTCCACTCTTTTGTTGATTTCCGCTTCCAGGTCCTGCCTGAGTTGCTTCTCTTCCGTATATAACTCTTGCAGCTTTGCCTCGGCTTTCTTGCGCTCGGTGATGTCACGGGCGACGCCGAGTATACCGATGACTTTGTCTGCCGAATCCCGAAGTGCAGTCATCGTCGCCTCGACCCAGACGGTGGAACCGTCTTTGCGTTTGACCTCAAGCTCCAGTGTCCGGGAACGGGTCAGGTCTTTTGTCGCCTCACTTTCCCTGGTCGCTTCTTCAGTAAAAATATCCCTGGCATGGTTGAAGGAAGCAGGGGTAAGCACCTGGTTTGGTGAAAGGGACACGGCTTCCTCAACGCTGTGGCTGGTGAGACGCGTCATCGACGGGCTGACGTAGGTGAACTTAAGATTCGCGTCCATGACGTAGATGACGTCGGTGGCATGTTCCGCCAGCAGGCGATAATGTTCTTCACTTTCCCGCAGCTCAGTCTCTGATTGCTCCAAAGCCCACAACATACCGTTTATGGTGGCACCGAGCCTGGAAAGCTCATCCGATCCGGACACTGCTACCCGCGCGGTAAGTTTGCCGCTGGTGCCGATGTCGCTGACGCTTCGGCTCAGGTAAGACAGCCGGGAAAGGACCTGCTTCTCCAGGAGCAGGAGGGTTACCAGGCCAAATGCCAGGCTGACACCGACAATGCTCAGTATGAGATAGGAGATAACAGACTGGCCCTGATGATAGATATCTCTGGGCGCATCCACCCTGAGTATCAATGCGGGGTGACCGTCGATGTTATTAATGAATGTGTAGCCGGCGATAGATTGTTCGCTGAGGGGCTGGACGAAAACGGGAGATGCGGTTGAGATGGAGGAACGGGCGACGGAAAAGTCGGGAGGAACCTGAGGGTCGTTAAGCTCATGAATGGTTATGGAGAGGAGCGTGAATTCAGCCAGTTCGTCAATCTTCGTGGCATCAAGGTACCTTCCCATTATCAGTGTCCCTTGAATGGGGCCCTCATGTTCACTGGTCAGGATGGGATTGGAAGCAATCAGCATGGGCCCTTCGGGAAGTACAATGGTGCCGGCATAACTGCTTTCTGCGTCTCGGTGGGTAACCAGGGAATCGTGCTCGGTCAGATACGTGGAAATGCTCGGTGGGAGGGGTATCTCCTCTTCATTCTCCAGGTCAAATGCCTTGCCAAAGGTGATTTGCCTCGAAGGGTCAATATAAAGCATCAGGTTCAGTCCCAGTTGAGTGAACGTGCTATCGGTGAGGTTCGACCTGATGTAACCTTCATTGGGCTCAGCAATAAAGGCATAGGTGTCATCCCAGGCAGCCCAGTCCGCGGTAGTGGTCTCAAGGTTGGCCAGCCCCTGTGAGTAAGCTGCCAGTACCCGCTCAACATCCCGGTGGGTACTCTGTCTTTCCAGGTCGGCATAGCTTTCCAGCAGGATGTTACGCGAGATGAAGAAGAGCAGTATGATTACCCCGTAGAATGTACCGGCAATGATAAGCAGCGTCTTTTTGCGCAGTGTCATATATTTTGCCTCTTACGAGCATTCTATCACTCGTCGTTATGTCCAGCAAGACTTAAACTCAGGAGCCGGCCGGAAAGGCACGCTGCGCGTAGCTGCAGTGTAAAATTTGACCGATGGTCTGGCCGAAAGGTAAACTGTCTCATATTAATAAGGGACCGTAACAGCCTATGATCTGGTTGCGTAGAGCTAGTGCCGTACTTCTGGCAGTTATCTTTGTCATTCTGTCGCTGCTGGTGCTGGTCGCTTTCCGTGTCAATGCCACCGTGGGCAACCCGGATTTCTACGCGGAGCAGTTACAACAGGCGGACGTGTACCATTTCATTTACGATGATGTGCTCCCGGTGGCACTGGAAGAATCCGATGTAGGTGAAGATACCGGAGGCATCGGCGTTATCATCTCGCCGCTCAAGCCCCATCTTTCTAACGTGGTCCGGCAAACGCTGCCGCCGGAATGGCTTCAGGCACAGGTTGAGCATGCTATCGACGAGGTGGTGCCCTATGTCTGGGGAGAAACGGCTACCTTCCGCATTATCATTCCATTAAAAGATAGAGTGGAGGCTGGAGGTGAGGCGATAAGGAGCGTTTTGCACCGCTCAGATGTCTTCTCGGTGCTGTATGGGCAGCTTATCCAGTTAATTACCGAAGAGATAGCACCGGCCGAAGATGGGGCGCTGGCCATGCTGGCCATATCTGAGGAAGAGATGGAAGTGATGCTGCGTAAGGTGGTGCCCGAAGACTGGCTGCTGGAGCAGATAGACAGCGCGTTCAATGAAATAGTGCCCTACCTCACCAGAGAGCAGGCGCATTTCACCCTTGAGATAGATATAACCCGGCCGCTCGATGAACTGGAGAAAGTGCTGGCCGATTTCCTGTCAAGGCAGGAAGCCTACGATAGCCTGTTTGCCGAAATGCTGGCGCCGGCAATACAGCAGAACCTTGGAGAAGTAATTGAGCTCCCGCTTGGCATGGAACTGACCGATGATGAAATCATTGCTACTGCCAGGGATATGTTGTCTCTGGAGTGGTATCAGGCGCTGGTGCCCGACCTGGTGGGCCAGATATTTGCCTACCTGCGTGGGACTCAGGAAGAACTGGAGTTGGTGATACCTCTGGCTGACCGTAAAGCTGAGATAGCGACGGTACTCGGTGAACTGGCAGACGCGAAAGTGGAGCGCGCTTTCAACGACCTGCCGGCGTGCTCGTGGGGACATCTGCTGGAGTTTCTGTCGAATCCATCACTGGAGAACATCCTGTGTCGGCCGGCGGATATATCATATCAGGAGTTCAAAGAACTGGTGGGCATAGATGTGGGCAGCCTGGTGCAGCCTCTCATTGAAATGGGAATACCCGATGAGTGGATTTTAACCGAGGCAGACATAAGCCAGCTGTTTGGCGGTGAAGGGGAAGACAATATTCTGAATCAGGTTCGGGAACTGGTGCAGGAAGGTCTGGTTTTCGATGAGGAAGACCTGAACAAAGTTATTGGCACCGATGTTGCTCTGGAAGATATCCGGCAATCGATAGCCGATGGCCTGACCTTTACCGAACAGGATTTCAAGAGCTTGATGGGCGATACAGGAGATACCGGTGCCGGTGAGCAAATGGAAGCCTTTGAACAGGTACGTTCCGGTCTTGGAATGGCGAAGAAATGGCTTAACTTTGTCTGGATAATACCATTTTTACTGCTGCTGGCGGTTGGTGTGCTGGGCGGTCGACAGTGGAGCAGCAAGCTTATCTGGGCGGCGGCACTGCTGGCCGCAATGGCGCTCATCGCCTATATCATTTTTGGCCCGGTATTTTCCGCCACGGCACAGCCGGTGATAGACCAGACACTGGCCATGGAATTCAATCAGACTGAGGGTATCACGTCGTTAATGGCGCAAAAGGGCACTATTTTGGCACAAAACGCCGTTGATAGCTTTATCAGCGGGCTGAGGAATCAGGCTATAGCCATAATAATCGCATCGGTGGTGCTGATTGGGGTGGGGGTGGTCCTGCACAACTGGGATAAAATCCGCAGCGCCTGGATCCAGCGGGAATAATTATACTTGACAACTCTTTAAGGATAATTAATTCTGAGCCGCGCGCCTCAGTTTGGCTCGTACGCGTGCCACCAGCTCCAGCGGATAAAACGGCTTCCTGACATAATCATCGGCGCCAATTTCCACGGAGTCGCGCAAAGTGGCCACATCACCTCTTCCGGTCAGCATAATTACCGGCACATCGGATTTCTGGCGTATCAGGTTAAGCACCTGAAAGCCATCAAGATCAGGCATCATAATATCAAGGATAATCAGATTCGGCTGGAGCTCCCGTAAAAGAGAAAAAGCCGCGTCGCCGCTGGTGGCACCCACAAAATCGTATCCCTCTCCCTCAAATATTTTCTTGAGCAATCGAAGTATCTCCTCTTCATCATCGATGGCCAGTATACAGGTACGCTTTTTCATTGGCACCTCTCTTTGCTTACTTTCAAAGTATCAATTTGGTAATAGCTTGTAGGCTGCCACTTTCGGCAGTGAAAGGGACGTCAGCCGGCCCACGGTCTGTTCTGGTAAATGTAAACCTCCGCTGTCCGCATTGACACATTTAATAGCCAGGGGGAATGTCATCACCAGAATGTCAGGCTCATTCACTCTGGCCGGATTGACCATGGACACCTTGCCGTGTAACTGGCGGAACCGCTTCATCATTTCATTGTGCCCCGAAAATGAAGTCTTATGGCATTGCCGTACTTCAAACGTTTCCATCCATTTGTTTCGCATCTGAACACATCCTTCGTAGTGGTTCTACGATTTCAGGATAGGGCCAGGACGCGAAATAAAATCTAAATACCTGCCTTAAAGTTCTAAAAATTTCCTTAACATTCAGGGGAAATAAAAAAAGCACCCGTTACGGGTGCCTCCAGAGCGGTTGGTTAAAAGATTCCAGACTACTTCTTATCCGGAATCCGTGAACTGATAGCCAACGCCGGAAACGTTGAGGATGTATCTGGGGTGGTTCGGGTCTGACTCCAGTTTGGAGCGCAGACGGCGGACAAAGACATGCAGGTATTCCCTTTCATCCTTATATTCTGAACCCCATACCCTGTTCAGCAGGTGGGTATGGGTGAGCACCTTGCCTGAATTCACGGCCAGTTCCTGAAGGAGAGAGTATTCAGTGGGGGTCAGTTTCACTTCCGTGCCGGCACGGGTTACCCGTCTTTTAGCAAAGTTGATGACCAGGTCACCACTGGTGATGGAAGATTTCGTGGTAGATATGCCGGTCGTTCTGGTACGCCTGAGGACGGCGCTGACTCGCGCCATGAGTTCATTAGCACCGAAAGGTTTGACGATATAGTCATCGGCACCGAGGTCAAGGCACTTTACCTTGTCCTTTTCATCGCCCCGGGCACTGAGCATAATGATGGGAATCTGTGACCATTCGCGCAGCTGGCGGCATACCTCAAAGCCGTCCATTTTGGGCATCATGACGTCCAGTATGATGAGGTCAGGCAGTTCCCTCTCTATGATGTGGAGTGCTTCTTCACCATTGGTGGCGCTAATGGCCGTGTAGCCTCTGTCTTCCAGGTTGGAGCGGAGAAATTTCAGGATGCTCAGCTCATCATCGACGATGAGAATGCGTTTTTTCATCAGCTAATGACCATTTATCGGTTAAACTTAATCAATAATTAAGCTATGACCTTTTTAGAATTCTGAGCAGGGCGTCTCGGAATTCTTTAACCGTGGAAATCGGCCCCTGCAATTCCGGAGGCAGACCTGCGAGCAGGGACTTGCCCTTGGTTTTCTGCTTTTCCGCTAGCTGCGACAGTAGCTGGTGCTCTCTGGCCAGGCTGTTAACCATCTCGGTGAACTGCTCCTGCAATCGTCTGGTCTGCTCGTTGATGTTTTGCTCAAGCTGGAGGAGGTGCTGCTTATCCTGAAGCTGTTCCTGCCACCTTTCAATAGACTGGCGGATTTTACGCAGCAGTTCATCCTGGTCAAATGGCTTGGTGATATAATCATAAGCACCCAGTTTCATGGCCGCAACGGCGGTCTGAACATCGGCAACCGCGGTTACCATGATGACGCAGACATTTGGCCAATCAGTACTTATTTTGCCAAGCACGTCGATACCGGACAGCCCGGGCATTTTAATGTCCAGCAGCACCACATTGATATCCCCATCGGCAATAACAGACAGGGCTTCTTTGCCGTCAGCCGCAATGACCGCGTCATAACCGGCGGCCTGCAATATGCGCTGGAACAGCACCCGCACTGTTGCCTCGTCATCAACTACCAGAACCTTTATTTTGCCGGTGGTCATTTTCTCTATACCTCTACCAACATATTTTTATAATAGCCTTATTTTCGACAGTAGTAAAGAGTCTGAACGCAACGGTAAGGTATGTACCTTGTATCACGTTATACAATCGGTACCGTGAACGGGGAAGATTAGCGATGTTTAAAATTGACATTATGGCTAATTAATGATATCATTATGCGATATCGTACTATGATATAAAAAATGGATAGAAAATTCTTTCTCGGGTTCATCAAGGTTCATATCCTTTACCATGCGGCCAAGACGCCTATCTACGGCGTTGAAATTGCCGAAGAATTGAAGAGGCATGGCTATCATCTCAGTCCGGGGACTCTCTATCCCACGCTGCATCGTCTGGAAAGTGAAGGTTATCTGAGACAAAGCAGGGAAGTGGTGGGAGGCAGGGTAAGAAAATACTATACCATAACCAGTCTGGGATTGGCAGTTCTGGAAACGGCAAAGAAGAAGATAAGGGAACTGGTGGCGGAAGTGCTGGAAGAAGGCTGAAATTTGCGGCTCAATACTGAAATTTTCAGGCATAATATAAAAACAAAATGCTCAGTATAATAATGTTTTTCTCCATCGCCTTAATTGCTGCGGCTGTGGCCAGCGTAACTGGCTTTGGCTCGGCAACAATGCTTATCCCGTTTGCTTCGCTTGTAATCGAGCTCAAGCAGGCCATTATACTGGTTGCCTTTTTTCACTGGTTCAGCAACACTTTTAAATTGCTCCGATTGTGGAAAACGATTAGCTGGCGGATATTTTTGCTTTATGGGATACCGAGCATAATCACCGCTTATTTGGGTGCCACACTTCTGGGGGCAGTTGGCACGGGAACGGTTCAGATTGCCTTTGCCGTCTTCATAATATTGTTTTCGATATATTCACTTCTCAGACCAGGCTGGTCTTTGCCGAGCAGAAGCAGCCTGCTGGTATTTGGAGGTGCACTGTCTGGATTTACCGCCGGTCTGATTGGACTGGGTGGCGCAATTCGCGGTATGTTTTTAATTTCGACCCGGATTGAAAAGGAAAAATATATCGCCACCTCCGCCGCCATCGCTTTTGTAACAGATGTTACCCGTTTATCTGTATATGTCATTAATGGCAACCTTGAATCACGGTATTACTGGTATATTCTGCCGCTCATTTTAATCGCTTACATCGGCACCCGGTTCGGGGTGAGACTGCTCAAGCGACTTCCCGAACTGGCGGTCAGGCGTGCCGTGCTGGTTATGCTGGTATTAGTGGGTATCAGAATGCTCCTTGGCTATTTCAACATTATTTAACTGGATTGCAATGCATCTGGAGACATGGCAGAGTCGTGGATATTAAAGAAGAAACATTATGCAATACGTGTACGCGTCGGCTGGTGGTCATTGCCTATCGGCGTGCGCCCTGGTTCCGCATAGTTCGAGAGCCAATGAAGCTGGCTATGAATGTCTGGGCAAAGCGGTATGGCCTTGATTTTAGAACGTGTAAAGTAAACTCAATTTCTTGTGGCAATTGTATCCGTTTTTACAAGAATGCGCTCAAGGAGAGGTCAACGCTATTCCGCTGGCTGCACTCACTCATCAACCCGATATTCGATGTGATTTTAGAACGGATTGTGTCTTCGGAAGAGGTCTCCGAGGCGAAGGCACACACCCGTGCCGCCATCGATGGTGAAGCGCTGCCATATGATGGCGAAAAATATATAAAAGACCCGTGGTGGAATAAGGTTATCTTTAAGCGGTGAGCTTCATTTGTCATTAAGTTCGATATTCATTTGCAGGTCAGGAACGGGCGCGATGGCGCTCGACAAAGCGAGCCATGCGGCGCAGTGCTTCCTCAATATCGGATAGAGAGGTGGCGTAGCAGCAGCGCACGTGTCCCTCTCCCAGCCGACCAAACAAGGTGCCGGGCATGACGATAACTTTTTCTTCCTTGAGGAGGTTCTCGGTGAACTCGTCTGACGTCATCCCGGTAACCTTAACCGATGGGAATGCGTAGAAGGCTCCTTTCGGTTCATGGCACTTGAGCCCTATATCGTTAAGGCCGTGGATGATCACCTCACGGCGGCGTTCATATTCGGCCAGCATCCGCTGGACATCTTCCTCGCCGTTCTTCAGAGCTTCCAGAGCGGCCATCTGCGCCATGCTGGACGGGCTGAGCATGGTGTGCTGGTGCACCTTGCTGATGGCCGCCATGATTTCCGCTGGTCCAGCGGCATAGCCCAGACGCCAGCCAGTCATGGCGTATGCTTTGGAGAAACCGTCGAGGAGGATAGTGCGTTCCTTCATTCCCGGCAAAGTTGAGAAACAGGTATGTTCCACTCCATAGGTCAGGCGACTGTAGATTTCGTCGGAGATGACCAGCAGGTCGTGCTTTGCCACCACCCTGGCAATCTCGGCATATTCTTCATGGGTGAGCTCGGTACCCGTTGGGTTGGCCGGATATCCGAAAAGTAGTACCTTTGTCTTTGGCGTGATTCTGGCTTCAATCTGGTCAGGTTCCAGCTTGAAGTCATTATCTGGTCTGGTGGGCACGGTGACCGGCACGCCGTGCGCCAGGACGATACAGGAAGGGTAGCACACGTAGTAGGGGTCGGGCATGATAACCTCATCGCCGGGGTCTATAGTCGTTCTGAAGGCGAGGTCCATCGCCTGACTGGAGCCAACGGTGATGACGATTTCGGTCTCCGGGTCATATTTTATGTCGTATAGATTTTCCAGGTGCCGGGCAACGGCTTCTCGCAGTTCAGGAAATCCTGCCGTCGGTGTATAAGTGGTGATGCCCTTCTTTATGGCTTCAATGCCGGCCTCGCAGATATGCCAGGGCGTGGGAAAATCAGGCTCCCCGACGCTCAGTGAAATGCCACCTTCCAGAGAGTGAAACAGACTTAAAAATCTGGCAAAACCGACGTCGGATACTTTAGCCACCCGCTCTGCGGTTCTTTTTTTCATCCCCGTTTCCCGTTTGTCAGGCATCGTTCTTTATTCCTTCCTGCGGTAATTATATAGCGCACTATATCGGGCACCAAATCAGGCATGTTTGCGGGTGCGCGAAACATACCTGCACCGTTAAGATTATAATGACAGACGTGTGAAATGACAAATTAAAGGTTTGTAATTTGAGAGCCGAAAACAGAAAAGAATAATGAATGCGGGAGGAGAATGAAGAAACTGTCCACCGAGGATAGCCGTGTAATACCGGCGCTCTAAAAAGCAACCGCCTCGATAAAATCGAGGCGGTTGCCAGTGAAAGAACTCTCTTATTATTTGAAGCCGGTTATCATCTGCCCCGGCAGCCAGAGGATTATCTGAGGGAAGGCAATCAACAACCCGAGTCCAACCACGATGAGGAGAACAAATGGAATTACCCCACGGATGATGTCACCCGTGGTTACCCCTAACGATGGGTCGGCGGCACCCCGGAGGTAAAATATGGCGTAGGCGAAGGGAGGGGTCAGGAAAGAAGTCTGCAGGTTGACGCATATCATCATGGCAAACCAGAGTTCGTCAAAGCCGAGCGCGGCGCCAATCGGTGTTATGATAGGAACGATAATGAACAGTATCCCCAGCCAGTCAATGAAATAGCCCAGGACGAAAACGACGAACATGATAGCGGCAAAGATGCCCCATTTGCCGCCGGGAGCACCCATGATAATCTGTGTCGCTGCTTCCGCGCCACCGGCACGTATAAAGATACCCACGAAGGCATAAGCTGTGGCACCGATGGCCATTACCATCGCCGAGATAATTAGCGTTTGCCGCGCCGTTTCTTTGAGCATACTAAGGTTAAACCGCCGGTTGACAATAGCGAGCAATGTAGCCGCGACAGCACCCACCCCGGCGGCTTCCGTCGGAGTGGCAACACCCATGAAAATACTCCCCAAAACTGCCATAATCAATGCCGCTGGCGGCACCAGTGCGGTCAGAAGGCCGATGATTTTCTTGAGCAAGGGAACGGCTCTTTCTTCAACCGGCACCGCTGGCCCTACTTCCGGTTTGATAAGACTGTGAATGGCAATGTAGATGCAGTACATAGCGGAAAGCATAAACCCGGGCAGAAAGGCGGCAAAGAACAGCTTGCCTACGGAAATCATGGCCATCGGCCCGTAGACCACTAGCATAATGCTGGGTGGGATGAGGATACCCAGAGTGCCACCGGCACAGACGGCGCCAGCGGCTAAAGATTTACTGTAACCTCGTTTGACCATCTCGGGAAGGGCAATAATCGCCAGCGCGGTAACTGAGGCGCCAATTATACCGACTGTAGCCGCCAGGATGGTGCCGGTCAGTACCGTAACTATCGCCAACCCACCCCTAAGGCCACCAAGCCAAACGTGAAGACTGGAGAACATTTTTTCCGTTAAGCCGGAATAGCCCAGCATCACCCCCATGAAGACAAATCCTGGCACTGCCAGCAAAACATAGTTGGTTATTATTTTGTAAATCCGACTGTAGACAATCCAAGCGGTGGCGTCTACTCCGAAAAGGAGAAGCCCTACAGTAACAGTGACGCCGCCGAGAACAAAAGCCAACGGGAAACCAAGCAGCACCCCAGCGACGATAAGACCGAAAAGAACCACCACCGCCATCTCTGGGCTTAAGTCAATCATAAGCCCTATTCCTTACCAGCACATGGAAACTACGAAACAATTGAGCCAAACTCTGAAGGGCAAGCAAAAGCACTCCCACAAATATAGTTGTTCTCATTGGCCAAAGCGGAGGGCGCCAATAGGTGAGCGTCCACCATTCGGCAGTTACATACGATTCCCATGCCCACTTCCCGCTAATAAAGGCCAGCAAAGCGAGCCATGGCAGGAGCCAAATCAGGCTGCCGATCACGTCAATGAGGGCTTTTGTCCTGGGGGACCATCGAGCATAAAAAACATCTACTCTCACATGCCGGTCGTGGCGGTAAACATAACCCCAGCTAAGAACGTAAAGCGATGCCCCAGCCGTTACCATCAGTATCGGTAGCACATCGCCGGGACTGGCCAACACATAACGGAGAAAAACCTGGATGGTAATGAGCACCATTAAAACAGGGCCCAACCATTTTACTACGGTGCCCACAAATTCATTAGTGGCGTCAATGGCTTTCAGTATCTTTCCCATTTTCTGATTTAATCTTTCAAATCTTATCCTTTACCATGCCTCCGCTCCGGCGGAGAAGCCGGAGCGGAGGTAGACTGAATTCATTGGCTAGTGGCTAGGGAACTCAATATTCCCGCCACTCTTCTGGCGGTACCGCCCAGTCGGGAAGCCCCCAAAGGTCATTCCACATTACATTCCAGGCACGCATAGCGTGCAGGTATGTGCCGAAAGAGGGATGCTCGGCGGCGATGCCGTCCATGACCTTATCGTATTCTTCTTTAAAGGGCTCTTCTATCTCCCTGGGGAGCTTTACTACGATGTTTCCGTACTCTCTATATTGGTCCAGTGCCGCGGCTTCCATCGAGTGCAGATTCCTACCATACTCTACTGTTTCGGCGCGGGCGACCTCGCCGAAAATCCCTTTGAGGTCATCGGGTAGCGCCTCCCACTTGCTTCGCTTCACCGCAATAGTCTGTGCCTCACTAGGGGCTCGGATGGGGGAAATGTAGACATACTGGGCAACTTCATGATAGGACATCTCATAGTTCATGTAAGCTGAGCTCATTTCAAAAGCATCAATTACACCGCGCATTGTCGACTCGTAGATTTCTCCCGCGGGCATATAGGTGGTAGCGGAGCCGA
>SDBU01000400.1_pt1 | contig 61327 bp, 50 predicted proteins | sample 2277071 | NCBI WGS metagenome assembly SDBU01 (sample SAMN10397929, study PRJNA504765) | marine sediment metagenome | isolation source: marine sediment core GS08_GC12, 126 cmbsf | place: Arctic Ocean: Gakkel Ridge, Loki's castle | collected 2008 | reverse complement strand
TGTTATGAAAAAACTATTGCTTCTAATCCAAGCGATATTGAAAAGAAAAATACCGTTTAACCCTGACTATTTACCCTTGACTTGAAAGACGGTATCTACCATTGCCCCGCGAAAGTCTCTTACCGTAGAGGTTGACACACTACCTTTATATCGTTTGCATTGGAAAATAACGTGGAACGAAAGTAACCCCCCTATCTTTACAACTCCCTTACCATCAATACCACCATCGCCGGATCTTCCCGTAACCTCTACATGAATAAAACCAGATTCTCTGAGAAGTCGCTGGCATAATCTCTCGAAGGATTCCGGTGGAATGTGTTGAATAATATCTAAAAGCTCTTCTCGCCATGTAAGTTTATGTTCATCTATTGCATCATCTTTGTCAACATCTACACTTTCTCCATCATCTTTCGATTTGTGAAATTCTTTAACCCATCTGACTACCTCTTTTGGATCTATTTTGGTGGCCTTCGAGCCTTTAGGAGTTAATGCCCATATTCCTCGCTCGGAGTTTTCGAGCAATCCATACAATTTCAGATTCGTTCTTGTCCATGCTAAACGATAACTAAATTTCGTTCTGTTACCGGAGTGAATTTCATTCAGATCATTATCGGATAAACCTAAAATAGCGGCAATAGTTTCCTCAAGTTCGATTATAGACGCTGATCCTCCAAGTTGTTTAAGAGCTTCGATTATCGGATTCATCATTTCATGATATTTGGGCACAGCCATTAGTACCTCCCTATTTGCAGCATCCCGACATTTATACGATAATATCTTACCGGGGACTTTACGCCCCCCTCAACTCCTTCACAACCATATCACCCATCTCCGATGTCGATATCCCGGAATTGGCGTTGAGCGATTTGATACGTCCCGAACGCAACAGCGAGCCGACAGCGTCCTCGATGGACGCCGCCGCCTTCTTCTCGCCTATGTAATCGAGCATCATCTGTGTCGCCATGATCGCCGCGATGGGACAGACGACATTCTGATCCTTGTATTTGGGAGCGGAACCGTGAATCGGCTCGAACATGGAGACCCGCCCCGGATGGATATTCCCCGAGGCCGCGATACCCATCCCACCCTGAATCATGGCCCCGAGATCGGTGAATATATCGCCGAATATGTTGGTGGTCACTACAACGTCGAACCACTCCGGGTTCTTGACCATCCACATGCAGGCGGCGTCGATATAAGCGTGATCGTGGGTGATACCAGGGTATTCTTCGCCGACCTCCTCCACCGTGCGGGTCCAGATATCCTGCGCCCGGATGGCGTTGGCCTTGTCTATAAGGGTGACCTTGTTGTCTTTCTTGCGTTCTTTCGCCAGTTCGAAAGCGTAACGCACCGCCCGTTCGCATCCCTTGCGGGTGAAGACCATGTTGGCGATCGCCACCTCGTCGGGCGTGCCCTTCTTCATGATACCGCCGATGCCGGTATAGACATCCTCCGTGTTCTCACGAACGACTACGAGATCGACATCCTCGATTTTCTTATCCTTGATGGGGCAGAGCGATTCGGCGTAGAGTTTTATGGGGCGAAGATTAATATAGAGATCAAGCTTGAATCGTATTCCGGCGATAACCGCCCGTTCCACCAGGCCGACCTCGACCCGGGGATCGCCGATAGCGCCCAGATATATAGCGTCATGTTCTTTATATTCCGAATAAATCGATTCCGGCACCAGCTCGCCGGTTTTGAGATAATGCTCCGATCCGAACGGGTAATCCGTCGTTTCGTATTCGAATCCGTAAAGCTCCGAGGCCTTTTTGAGTATCTTCAACGCTTCTTTAGTCACCTCGGGGCCGATACCGTCGCCCCCTATCACCGCGATTTTGTACATGAGACTCCTATCCTATAAATATTAATCTTTTAGCTGTCCTTCCTATATTCATTATACCTATTTAACAATAGCAACCCCAATTCTATAACTACATTGCGACTAATTCTAACATATTCGCGCTTAGACGTCAAACTGTGAATTCCCTCGTTAGATACGAGATTATAATATCGTTGATAAAATTCTGCTTCGTCATCATTTATGAAAGCGACTCGTAGCAAATATCTTTTTCTATTACTGAATTTATCACTTTCAGATTCATATGGAGTAGTCGTGATCTTACTCATACCTTGCACCAATTCCCTGAATATTTCCTCTAAAAAGGAACGGATAAAACCCATACAACTCTTGCATTCGAATTTATCCGGGGATCCAAAATATATTTTATCAATTTCATCGAGACATCTCTTAGCATCTTCAGGAAATCCTAATTCGTCCATTCTGTTAATTAAGGCAATTTTGTCAGAATTAAGCTCTGGATTTATCCCTTCAAGAAACTTCCCAAGCCTATGGTATTCAATTTGATGAATTCTTTTTAATGTTCTTGGAAACAAGCCTTTTTTCAATACGTCTTTTTGCTTGAACCAATCATAATTAAAAAAAGCTCTTTTCTCTTTCATACTTTTAAATTCCGGCGCTGCGCGAGATCCGCTATAAGAGGCTATTTTGGATTTAACAATATTTACCAGACTTTTTACGGTTTCCAAATCTGCATCCGTAAAGTATTCATATTTATAAGTCAATATCAAGTTAAGGATATGTATTGTTAATGAATAACTACCATTTAATACAAAGTATTCCTTTAACATGCTTAACGATTTGTCTTTATCAAATAAAAATAACATTGAAAATGCAAAATAACATAAAGAACTATAATAATTGTTCGATTGATCGAATATCTTACATATGTCATTAAAAATAATATCTTTTTCGAGGTGATCTGCTTTTTGATATAACTTGAGTAGCAAATCAATATTCCTTGTAGAAATTGAGTAAGTCTCGGGGATATTTATAAAAGGTTCCATCCCGTCGATTGATTTACTTCCAACCACCATTTCGGCTTGGTCGTTTCCAACTATGATAGTCTTATTTCCATTTATTAATTCGTCATTATATATTAAGTTTACTTTTTCTATTAATTTATCCATTTGTTTTCCTTTAATATCTTTAGCTTCCTACCCCTTCCCCAGCTTCTCCAACACCCAGCCTTTTAAGCCGCCTTTCTCGATCACTGTTTTCATAAACGGCGGGAACGGGGCAAACGCGAATTCCCTGCCCCTGGTCTTGTTGATAATCTTGCCGCCGAACAGATCGATCTCGAGCTCGTCCCCCGCCTCGGTCGCCTCGACACATTCGGGCGATTCGAAAATCGGCAGGCCGATATTGATACAGTTGCGGTAAAATATCCGGGCGAACGATTTAGCGATAACCGCCGAGATACCGACCGATTTGATGGACAGGGGGGCAACTTCCCTCGACGATCCGCATCCGAAATTATCGTCGGCGACTATTATATCCCCGGCCTTGATCTTCTTGTGAAAATCGATATCGTAATCCTCCATGCAATGCTCGGCCAGTTCGGCGTTATCTGTAAGATGACACCAGCGTCCCGGCATGATAACGTCGGTATTGATATTATCTTCCATTCGGTAAACAAATCCATCGAGCTTCATTTATCCTCCGTTTGAGCTTTCTTTCCCCCGTAATAAAGCGATCGCAGATGCGAGGTCAAGAGAGTCATTCCTTCCTTGTATGAAATTTTCGGCTGATACCCGAGATCGTAGATCGCCCTGGAGATATCGAAAATGGCGTCGTATTTTAAAAACCTGGCCGCGAACCTCGTTAGCGGGGGAATCGCCGATCTTCGCACCAGCCTGTAATATATTTCCAACAGGTAAGCTATGGTATATAATAACGCGTAGGGCACATGTCTCGGGCGGTATTCAATCCCCAGTATGGCAATTATATCGTTAATAAACCTGTTCGATGTTACCTTCGAGCCGTCGGTGATGTTAAACGTTTTCCCGGCGGCATCCTCTTTGCGCAGGGCGATCATAATCGCCTCCACCACGTTTTCTATATAGGTGAGGGAGAGAAGATTTGAGCCATCGTCGGCAAAAAACAGCCGTTTCGATTTCAAACTTTTCACGATGAATGGGATTACCGTTTTGTCACCGGGCCCCCAGATATAACCGGGGCGCAATATCACCGCGGGGAAATTCCGCTCGTCAATCAGGGCAGCGACGATTTTATCCGCCTCGATCTTGGAACGGGTGTAATAATCGACCACCCTTTCGCCATAATCGGCGTCCTCGTCGGTGCCAAAATGACTGCGGTCGTTACCGTAAACGGCCACCGTGGATATATGAATAACTTTTTTCACCTCGGCCTTCGCGGCGTATTCCATTACCAGCCTGGTCAGATCGATATTAGTACGCTTGAAATCCTCCCACTTGCCGTAATCACGACGCAGCGCGGCGCAATGCACAACCGCGTGGCAGTCTCTAAATAGCCCGATACAAGCGTCCTTCTCGTTAAGATCGCGGCATACCGACTCAATCCCATTTTCACCGTATGCCGACGAGTCGGGTTCCTTTTTGACAATAGCCAGCGGTTCGAATTCCGATTCCCGCAAACGCGCGACCAAAGCCTTGCCCAAAAATCCGCCCGCTCCTGTAACCGCGACCTTCATAATCTTAAGCCGAATCCGTCCTCTACTACAGTTCGTCCGGTGATCCGATCCTGCCCAGAACAGCCGACGCGGCCGCCACGGCCGGATTGGCCAGATATACTCTCGATTTGATATGACCCATGCGCCCGATGAAATTACGGTTCGACGTCGACACGCAAACGTCCTCATCACCCAATACCCCCATATGCCCGCCTATGCACGGTCCGCAGGTCGATGTTGAGAATACACAGCCGGCGTCAATAAATATCTGGGGCAAACCGAGATCGAACGCTTTCCTGGCGATTGCCTGAGAGCCCGGGATCACGATCACTTTAACGTCGGGATGAGCGGCGCGTCCCTTGAATACCTCCGCCGCGATGATCATATCCTCGAGCCAGCCGTTGGTGCAGGTCCCGATTACGGCCTGATCGATCTTTATATCCTTCAGCTCGGAAACCGGCTTTACGTTATCCGGCGAATGCGGGCAGGCGATCTGCGGCTCGATATCGGTAACATCGAACGTCTCCTCCAACGCGTATCGAGCGTCGGAATCGGCGGAGTAAGTTTTATACGATGGTTTATTGGTTTTAAACCTCGCGCTCGATTCCACAAACTCTTTCGTTTTCTCATCGAAATCGAATATGCCGGTTTTCGCTCCGGCCTCGATAGCCATGTTGGCCATGGTGAATCGATCGGACATCGGCAACTGATCGAAAACATCGCCATAATACTCGATCGACATATATGTCGCGCCCGACGTTGAGATCCGCTTTAACGTGTAGAGAATCAAATCTTTCCCGTAAACATGCGGTTTGAGTTTGCCGTTATATGTTAATTTAGCCGAATGCGGGACTTTAAACCAGACCTCGCCGGTAGCCCAAGCGCAGGCGATATCGGTGGAGCCCATGCCGGTCGCCAGGCAGTTGATCGCGCCCGCCGTGCAGGTATGCGAGTCGCCGCCGATCATAATCTCGCCGGGCAGGATGACCCCCTCCGACGATAATACGGCGTGCTCTATTCCTGCCCTGCCGACCTCGAAATAATGTTTCACCTTATGTTCTCTGGCGAACTCCTTTACCCGCTTTGTAATCCCGGCGGCGTTTATGTCTTTTGCCGGCGTAAAATGGTCGGGTATCAAAGCGACACGGTCGGGATCGAAGAGTTTCTCGATCCCCCATTCTTTAAGTATTTTTATCGACAGCGCCGCCGAAAGCTCGTTGGCCATGGCGATATCGACCGGTACGTTGACAATCTCGCCGGGGGCTAAATGATCTTTCCGGGCATGATCCGCTATTATTTTTTGCGCGATGGTTTGTCCCATTTTTATCCTCTGCTGATCGCTTCCAAAAAGGAACCGACAGGAAGAAAATCTTCCCGTTGGTTCCGATTAGAGTGTTTTCAAAGATGTATCACAAAACTAACTATCCGAGGGTTTTCTTAAACTATCCAGGGAATCGGGGTTTATATTAACAAGGAAAGCTACTACGAATATGTACAGCGGAAAGTTAAATATCCACCCGTACGGTATGTCTATGCTCAATATCGTTGTGATCGTAAGATATAGAAAATGAAAGCTGACCATAAACAGTCCCAGCTTCCAGATCATGCCGAATTTTAATCCGATTTTCGAGAATTTAATAGTCATAAACGGGACTATGAGAACCAGAATAGCCAAAGCCGCCCACGGTATCGATATCAGAAACGAAATCAGAAGACCAGCCATAAAAAACATCCAGGAATAACCGGTCTTGAGATTCTTCAAATACTCAGTGTCGATTGTGCCGGTATATCCCTCCGGATACATCATCGATCGAGGCGCCGCTCCGCCGAATCCGAATGCTCCCTTCGGCCCGATATAAATCCTAACATCAGGATGAAGTTGGTGAAGACTATCGACCGTCGACCATTCCTGTATCCATTGCCAGACCGCCAGGGTTTCCCCTTCGAACGGTATCAGCTTGAGGCCGGCCGGCATATTGGAGATCACGCCGCTTTCGAAAACTACATTATAATCGTTTTCTTCGGCGAAATTCACGATTTTCCCGTATTGAAAAGAGGCCGTGCCGTAAATATGGATTGTCCATACGAGAGAGATCAGAAAAAGAAATGTCAGCAGAAACCGCCAGGCTCGGCCATGAGAATAAGAAAGCGCCTTTACGTAAAATCCACGACCTATAATACTCCCGCCGAGATCGTCAAAAAAAGCTACAATCCATTTCATAATTACCGTCCCGCCTGCCCGGTTCGAACCGGGTTAAAAAATCCGCCCGACTGAAGTATCTATCGTTCAGGTAAAATCGATCGGGAAATAAACAAACCCCTCGTTTCAACTGGAAAATCGGCGCGAATTTTCCCCTTCGTACGCCCCGGGAATTAACGTTCGCGTTATATTCTGCGGCGTCTCCTCTTTCGCCTGGTCTGGTCCCCTTCCGACGTCATCTTCGAGAGGTCGAAATTCAACGGAGCGTTGGCCAGCTTCTTCTCGCCGGCCGGAGTCAACTCGTACTGCGCTGTATCGCCTTCACCGGTTTTGACAAGCCACCCCTGCTTAACACAATAGTCGAGATAGGCCGCCCCCAACTCAAGCGAATCGATAGGGCGATTCTCGCCCGTGGCTTTTTTCATAAACTCCCCTCTCTCCATAGATATTAGGAGTATTTGGTTTTCAACCTATATCGCTAAATCAAAAACCAGATCCGAAATATCTCTCAATCTTCTACCTTCAATTAATGATTCCAGCATTTCTAATTGATCGGCCAATCCGCTTTTCTTGGCTGCCTTCATTAATTCATATAATGCCATATGATATACACAATCTATATCCCCGGTACCCATCGCAATAGCCGCTATTCTAGTCGGAAGTGGTTCAGCAATCACAGCCACAATATGAGGTGTATTCCCTTTTCTGTTCCTTATCAGGTTAAGAGCTTCAGTACGCGTATTCTGGGTTCTATCGCTCCTGATCGTCCATTTGCATGAAATACTGGCATGTAAAATAGAATTAGACTTATCATAATTAATTTGCCTAAGAGGCGTGTAACGCGCAATGCCGGACTTCCTATCTGTTAAAAGAGCGCCCGCATTAATTTCTTTTTCTTTCAGAGGCATCCTGGCGACGATAATATCCGGCGTAATGAGATAATCACTTCCAACTATCGACGCTAATTCCTTATTGTTTTCCTGGAGTTTTTTCAAATAAGCTAAATGATTATATTGATCAAAAGCTGCGATTCCTTGCCTGCCCTGACCCGCAGAGAAAAACCAATTCCCCGGCCTTATATGTCCCAGTTGGTCGAATGCCTTATTTAAATAATCCATAGTATGTTCAGCGAATCTTGCTCCGCAAGTCTGGCCTTTAGGCGGTTTTGAACATAATTTATACTTCAAATTTTCAATAATCCCTTCCGCAAGTATAGTAGATGATTTGCTTGAAGAATCAGCAATATTAGGAATACCCTTTTTTATCCCCAATATCGACGAACAGATATTGCGATGGTAATCTTTCCTTAATATCTCTAATTTTACCATTTATCTTACTCTCTTTTCAAATATCAAAATATATTCTTCATGCATTCGCTTTTCAATACCTTCTCTATTAGTATTAATTGATGTGGGAAGCATCCTGCGACTTCTATCCAATTGCCTTATAATTTGTCCGCGTACAGCAAATCCCACAACTTCTCCTATCGCTTCAAGGTTTTTATTGGTTTTCACCTCACATCCCCTCATAGTTGAATTGCCAACGACCAAAATTAAACACTTTCCCCTTTTCAAAACCCTGTTCATTTCCTGCAACGCGATTTTCATTTCTCTTAGATATTTTTGTAGGATTTTAGCTTTCTTCGCGTCAAGGCGTTTCACTTTCTCTATTGAACTAACGCAATAATTCGGTAATTCTTCATCTAGCATTAGCGACGTTTTTTCCGATCCTATGTATTTTGACCTAAGCGATGAAAGTTCTGATATGGAGATTCCAAACCAAATCAAGGAAAATTTATGAGCGCGCATGTAATCAATAGCATTAGCATAGGGGGGTGAAGTAACTATTAGATCTATAGACTCATTATCCAACGGCAGATTTTTCGCATCATTTTGCCCTATTCTAACAGAAACTCCATTATGAGGGACGCAAACAATCCCACGCAGTAATTTTTTCGATCTGGCTGTAAAAGTCTTAATAGCGTTTTTGGGGATTTTAGTGTGGTCTTTATGAGGCCTTGTATGAGCCAAGTCTCGCGCTAATGTAACTCCTCCTGATTTTGTAATGATAATCGACGAAAATACAAGCCTGTAAAATTCTTTAATATCGGCGCCTGGCAGAGCCTCTATCGCAAGGAGCAGCGCTACTAATTCTCGTTGAGTTGTTTCATTAAACCAGAAATTCATGAATTTTCTCGTATCCGAATCGTATCTGTTCTTTAGCTGATTCTCTATATTATTTGAGTCAGATAAATTATTAGTTGAATTCGCGATTATTCTATTCAGATATGAAGCTATCTTCTCAAAATCAAGTTTGGATGTCTTTATTCTACTTAAATGAACAGCCAATGGGTCGATGTCAAATCCTATTGCATGCCTTCCTAATAAAAGGGCTTCAACTATTGCTGTCCCTGATCCTACCATAGGATCAAGAACAATGTCACCTTCATCCGTTAAATTCTCTATAAGTGTCCGCGGTAATTGTGGCGGAAATTTTGCGGCAAAAGCATGAAAATTATGCGATGAGTAGTTTGAACTCTGTCCAAAAAAATTGGAATCTTGCCGTAGAAGTTCAATGGTTTTATCTATTGTTACATTTTTTTCTTTATTCAATGCTTTCACTTTATTCGCCAAAGCGTATCTCCCATCTTATCCTGATTCTCTTGCCCGAGCGCTAATTATTAGCGAAGCAGGGCAGAAAAGGACTCTGCTCCTGCTCGACTTTATATTCTTACTTCCCCCTAAACTCAGCTTTACGTTTCTCCAGAAACGAGTTAGTGCCCTCGGTTTTGTCATCCGACGCGCAGATAGACGCGAACAATACCGCCTCATGCTCACAGCCGGAGACAAGATCGACATCGAGACCGAGATTGATCGACTCTTTGGCCGCCTTGATCGCCAGCGGGCCTTTCGACGCTATCTTCTTAGCCATCTCCATCGCGTTGGGCAACAATTCCTCCGGAGGATAGACCTCATCGACCAACCCGATACGATAAGCCTCCGCCGCGCCGATGTGATCGCCGGTTAAGATCATCTGCTTGGCCTTGCCGCGACCCACCAGCCTGGCCAGCCTCTGCGTACCGCCGTAACCGGGGATGATCCCCAGGCTGACCTCCGGCTGTCCGATCTTGGCCTTCTCCGACGCCAGCCGGATATCGCAGGCCATGGCTATCTCGCATCCGCCGCCCAGCGCGAAACCGTTGATAGCGGCGATTACCGGCTGCGGAAGCTTTTCGATTTTGAACAGCAGGGTTTGTCCCCGATCGCATTTTGCCCTGCCTGAGACAACGTCGCAAACCGCCAGTTCGCCGATATCCGCGCCGGCCACAAACGATTTCTCCCCGCCGCCGGTCAATACCACGCAGAGAATACTCGAGTCGCCGGCGATAGAAGTAAAACAGCGATCGAGTTCGGCTACCGTCTCATCGTTTAAGGCGTTGAGCACTTTAGGACGGTCAATCGTTACAACCGCGATACCGTCTTCTTTTTCGAATTTGATATTTTTGTATTCCATGACTCCTACTTCTTCGGGTAATCGTAAAATCCGCGTCCGCTCTTCCGTCCCATATACCCGGCTTTAACCATGGCCTTTAAAAGCGGCGGGGCGGCGTAATGATGATCCTTGAATTCATCAAAAAGAATCTCGGCAATATAGTAAGTCGTGTCCAATCCCACGAAATCGGTCAATTCCAACGGCCCCATCGGATGTCCGCAACCGAGTTTCATTCCCGTATCGATATCCTCTTTGGTAGCCACGCCGCTCTCCAGCGCCCTGATAGCGTCGAGCAGATACGGCACCAGTAAACGATTGACCACGAAACCGGGCGTATCCTTGCACGATACAACAACCTTGCCGAGCTTCTCCCCGAACGCTTTGGCCGTCTCGAACGCGGCATCGGAGGTAACCACTGTCTTAACAACCTCGACCAGTTTCATCACCGGCACCGGGTTGAAGAAATGAAGTCCGCAGAATTGGTCGGCTCTTTCGGTCGCGGCGCCCATTTCGGTGATGGACAACGACGACGTATTCGACGCGAATATCGCTTCCTTCTTAACGATTTTATCGAGATCTTTGTAAAGCTTCAGTTTCTCGTCGATATTCTCTATGATCGCCTCGCAGACAATATCGCAGTCTTTTAGATCTTTGATATCGGTCGTGCCGGTAATCTTGTCCAAAACGGCCTTCTTCCCGGCCTCATCGAGCTTGCCCTTTTGAACCGCCCTGGAGAGCGATTTATCAATGCGCGCCATTCCTTTACTCAGGAAATCGTCATTCACCTCGCGGATTACAACCGTCATGCCGGCTTTCGACGCTATCTCGGCGATCCCCGACCCCATCAACCCGCATCCGCAAATACCAACCTTTTTAATCTCCATCTAAACTCCTCATCAAAAATCACGTTTTAATCATTGATAACTCACCCCGTCAGAAACCCCGCGATCCCAATCCCCTTACAGCAAAGAAAAATACAATAATTGATCCCAAACCTCAAGCCGCTTTCGACCCGGGAGTCATTTCTTCTCCAGCATCAAGCTCGATGTCGCGAAACCGCATCGTTTTAAAAGGGTAATAGCGGCCCTGTTGTCGGGGTTCATCCACCCGAAGAACTTATTGATATTGAGCTTGTTGCCAAGATCCATAGAGGCGTCTAAAAGCATCCTGCCGACCCCCCGGTTGCGATATTTCCCGGAGACGTAGCAATCTAATATGATACCCAGAAATTCGCCGTCAACCAGGTCGGGGAGATTCCAGAGGTTCAAATAACCTATAATCTTATCGTCGGTTACGGCCACGAGAAAGTGGGAGAAACCCGAATTAAGCGCCTCAGTGAATCGTTTGCCTCGCTGCTCCGCCTCGCATCCCTGGATCTCGTCCAAAATGTCGTGGATTTTATCTATATCCTCTTTTCCCGCCAGCCGAACTTCGATATCCATACTCATCCCCTCTTTTATCTGATTTTAACCATGATGTTTTTTTCGCCGTTTGGAAATAAATTTCGAGTTCATAAGCAATTAGAAATGAAAGAGAATGGACTTTCGCTGTCAAGGGAATTATGGGGTTTTGCGGGCAGATCACTCTCAACCCCAAACGCGGGATGCCGTCCACCCGCGTCATCATGAAATTCCGAAGTCGGGGGGCACGCTATCAACGTGCCTGGGGTATCCCTCCCCCTTCTATCGCCTCGTAGATCGGGTTGACCCTGTCGAAATCGAATAAGAAACCGTCCGGCAAACGATAATCCTCGTATGTATACATCCCCGAACCGATGGCTATGGAGCCTGCCAGTATCGCCGGCGGGCCAAAGAGCTTGGCAAACGCCATCCCCGTGGAAACATCGATCAAATCATAGCTTTTAATCGCGACCGCGTAAACTAAAGCGGCCGCGGCCCCTATGGGAAACGCTTTCCAGACCCGATTTCCCGTCTCCACCTTGAGAGCTATTATTCCTTTTGCCGGGATATTAATCGGAAGATTCGCGCCCCGCGGCTGGATCAGTACGGAATCCGGTTTCCAGCGCAGAAGAAGCCCCTTGCTTATAGAGCCATCATCGTAATAAAAATAGGTGTAACGTACATCCCTGTGGAACCGCCATAATTCCCGTTCGGTCAACTCTCCCGCCGTTACCGAAAGATCTTTTTTTACCGGCGACGAGCACGAAAGGATAAAAAGAGCCGCGAATCCGAAAAATCTTTTTTTAGCCATATCATCCCCTGAGTATATTTCATTATGCCGTTATCAAAAGCCATCACCCCGACAACGGAAACTACGTAAAAACGACGACAATGTCAAACATGGGATATATTTGTCATAAAAAAAGGCCGGTCAATCGACCGGCCCACTCACTTCTATTCTGGGTAATTATCTTCCGCCGCCGTGTTGAGTGGAATCATACGGAGTATCGAGCGTAAAATCGATGCCGCCGACACCGAGTTCGGAGCTTATGATGGCTTCAAGGGAATCGATAGAAACACCGAAACCACCCAGGAGATCATCTTGTGACGGTCCGTCCCACTCGCCCGAATTATCGGTATCCCAGAAACCGACAGCGTACACAGTCTCACCGGGTAAACAGGGTAACCAGTACGAGCCGGGCTGAGTTAAAGCTCTGCCGGAATATGTCATCGCTGTGCTGTCATTAATAGGATTCTGATCGAAAAGATACACGTAGGTATCTCCGCCGTCCGCGTTCCAATTCGGGCAGGAAACTGTACCTGAGATTCCGACCACCGGAGCGAACGTTCCGCTCAGATGCACGAAATCGTCAACGGCTTGCATTTCGGTATAGGAGTAATCGTATTTGTAATACCAGTCGCCGTTAGTAACGGGCGAAAACATTGTCGAATCGCCTACATTATCGTAATCGCTGATGGAACCGTCGATATCCATAAGGCAATAGATATCGTAATTGCCATAAGGAAGCGACCAGTTCGAATCGGCGTAGCCCATACCGTGCATAGTAACTATTGCCGAATTGTTGTAGATCAGCCCCGCTCCGCCCATATAGTTTTCTTCGTTGTAGGGATTGAACGGATTGGCCGCGTCCGCAACAAACCCAACCGCCAGCACTTCGCCGTCATGTCCCGCGGGTATCCCCTCGATAGCGACAAAATGATATCCTTCGTACCGCTGCCAGCCGTCCACCGGGATATCGATAACTAAATCCGTGGGTGAGGTGAGATTCAAGGCGCCCCAGAAATAATCGCCCGGATTCATAGGAGGGCCCTCGCTTAAAGTATCGAATCCGTTACCATCTGTGTCCAGAACCACCGCGCCCAGCATCGCCCAGGACGCGGAAACTTCGAACGTAATCGAGGCGGTCCCGCCGCTTATTAGCGCTTCATCGTAATGTGACGGATCATCGGCTTCAGGGCTTGTAAAGAGAAACGCCATCGCGCTGTTGCCATCGAGGTTTTCTCCGATGGGGACGGTGATATTGAACGTAAGCGTATTCATGGCCAGTTCGGTGAACGTGGCGTTGATCAGCGGAGCGTCATAGGTTGCGGGGTCATACGCGTAATCGTAACTGGCCAAAAAATCACCGTTAGTGAGGGGACTATCAGGTCCTCCCGTTGAATCGTGCCAGTCCTGAATTTGGCCGTCTGTGTCAACCAGCATCCAGATATCGTAGTTACCAGCGGGAAGTTCGGTTATCATCGAATCGCCGTCGGGCGAAAGAGCCAGGACCGCTGAGTTGTTATAAATGAGGCCGACACCCCCGTATAAAACGTCTAAATCCGGAGATTCAAATAAGTTAGTATTATCGGGGAAAATTCCGGTGGCCAACACCTGGCCGTCATGGCCGGCAGGGATTCCTTTAACGCCTACAATAACGGAATTAGTGTCTATATACTGCCAGGCGTACGATGTTACGTTGATAGTTTTGTTACCGCTTATCGCGACATCGAGACCCGCCCAGAAAACGTCGCCTTCATCGGCGGGGCCGTCAATAGGAAAACCGTCACCGTTAGCGTCGATAGCGGCTACGGCAATATATGTCCCCTCCGCCACATCGGGGATCTGCAGGGTAAGGCTGTTACCCGAAAAAACACCGTCGACAATTAGTACCGGGGTATTAGAACCCCAGGTCGACCACAAGCTCACTGCCGCCGCCGCTCCCGAGACATCCTCATCAACCGGGACGGTTAGATTAAAGGTAACTGTTCCAAAAGTAATGGCCGGATCGGTAGTATTCTGATCGCACGCGACCATGAATACGCCTATCGACATGATGGCGATACCGATGGTTAGAAGCTTTTTCATTTCTCCCTCCGAATGAATAATTTGGATTATCTTCTTTTTTACAGTTATCGGAAGGAACAAGCTTACCTTTTGCCATCGGAGGTGTTTAAGCCAGATGTTCAATTATGAAACAGTTGATGTAAAATATGTTTTACAAAGGGATTGCGAGCGGATACTTTTGTGATCGGGTTGCCCGACCCGACAGTATTCCTGGGATGTTGTCAGGTCAGACGATTTGATACCCCTCTTAAAAACTCCATCTTACCCCGAACTGGTTGACCGGATCGCCGATAAACGTCCCGTGAATCCTCTGGTAATTCGCAGAGAGCTTCTTCCAGACCGGTTTGACTATCCCGACCTCGATATAATAATCGTTGTCCTCTCCCGGCGTCATCTTGCGGTTCAGGTCGGCGGTGAATTCGATATTGAACGTGGTGATCAGTTTAAACTCGTTAATCGATATGATCTGAAGCGTCTGCCCCAGGTTGTCGCCCGTATCGGAACTGTTCTGAAAAATCGAAACCTCATTGACAATCGGCTGAAAACCGAATGTATCATCGCCCGCCAAGCTCATACCCTGCAGGCATATAACAACTAAAACGATCGCGATTAAACTACGCAAACTCTCCTCCTGTACTGTTGATATATAATTTCCCTGTGCTGTCGGGTCAGGCGACCCGACAGCGCGTAAGATCATTCACCCGATCCAATCGACAATATCAGATCTTCTCGAACGCGGCCGCGATACCCTGTCCGCCGCCGATACAAAGCGAGGCTATGCCGGTTTTGGCGTCGCGACGATGCATCTCATAGATCATGGTCAACGCCAAGCGCGCGCCTGACGCCCCCAGCGGATGCCCCAGGGCAATCGCCCCGCCGTTGACATTGACTTTTTCGCGATCCAATTCAAGCTCTTTCTCGCAAGCAAGGTATTGAGCGGCGAACGCCTCATTGATCTCCACGAGGTCGAAATCATGCGTTTTCACACCCGCTTTTTCGGCCGCTTTCTTGATCGCCGGAACCGGACCTATCCCCATGATATCGGGATCTACGCCGCAAACACCGTACGACATCAATCTCGCCTTGGGAGTCAGCCCCAACTCCTTCGCCTTATCAGCCGACGCTATCACCAGCGCGGCGGCGCCGTCGTTAATGCCGGAGGCGTTACCAGCGGTAACACCGCCGCCTTTCTTGAATACTGCCCTCAATTTGGCCAGCTTCTCCAATGACGTTTCCCGGATATGCTCGTCGGTCCAGAATTCGGTCTCGTTACCCTTGCGGTCACGTATTACGAAAGGAACCATTTCTTCTTTGAGCCAGCCCTTATCCCGGGCGTTAATAGCGGCGTTTTGCGAACGCAATGCGAACTTGTCCTGCTCCTCGCGGGAGATATTGTACTTCACCGCCAAATTTTCAGCGGTTATGGCCATGGTCATATTATTGTAGGAATCGAGCAACGCCACCCAGAGCGAATCCTCCATCGTCCCCTGCCCCAGGGGCAATCCCCAACGGGCGCCGCGTATCACATGCGGGCATTGCGACATATTCTCCATACCGCCAACAAGGCAGATATCGGCCTCGCCAAGCTGGATAAGCTGGGCGCCGTAAATCAACGCCTGTAACCCCGATCCGCAAATACGATTCACTGTTATTGCCGGAACGTCCACCGGGCAACCGGCCTTCAAGGCCACATGACGCGCCCCGTAGAGAGCGTCGCCCGACGTTTGCTGGGCGTTGCCGAAAACCACATGGTTTATCTGATCAGGCTTCACTCCGGCGCGTTGTAACGCTCCCCGGGCGGCTATAGCTCCTAAGTCGTTAGCGATAATATCCTTCATCGATCCGCAGAACTCCCCGAACGGAGTCCGCGCTCCATCCAATACCACTACCTCTTTCACCATTCCTCCTTTATCAACATTCGAAAACCAGACTTTTACAACTCGTTAGCGTTAACCGACAACGCCGAGATCGGGCGATATCTCGCGCCGTCGTGATAAAAAATTCTATTATGGGTCGAATGTCAAGATGAAAGGGAAAAGGCTATTCCCCGATAATCTTTATTATCATCTTTTTTCTTCTGCGACCATCGAACTCGGCGTAGTAAACCTGTTGCCACGGCCCCAGATCGAGCTTTCCGTCGGTCACCGGCAGAATAACTTCGTGACCGATCAGCAGGTTTTTCAGATGAGCGTCGCCGTTGGTCTCTCCGGTACGGTGGTGACGGTAATCGGGGCCTTCGGGGGCCAGCTCCTGCAACCAATCGTCGATATCGGCGATCAAACCCGATTCGGCGTCGTTTACATACACCCCGGCGGTTATATGCATGGCCGAAACCAGGCAAAAACCTTCCTTTATGCCTGATTCTTGAAGCTGTTCATCGACCATATCGGTGATTAAGATATACTCTCGCTTCTTTTTGGTATCGAACCAGTGATAATAAGTATGAGATTTCACAAAAACCCTCCTTTATTCTCGAACGCCGATTCCGCGGTCATCCTAATGTATTTATAGATGAATACCACGGACCGGGGGAAAAATAAACGAGTATAGTAATGGGAAGCTGTTAACTATGAAAAAGGCGGGCGATTTTTCCAGTTTTGGCGGGAGGATCGACAGCTTTAACCGCTTTGGATAGATATAAATCGAGACGCCGCCTCAACCTGGCTTTCAGCATTAAGGATGATGGCTTATCCAGCCCTTCGAATATTCGCTCTCTGAGCGCTTTTTCTTTACTCTCGAAATTCCGAACGCGATCAGGATAAAACGATCTGTAGAGCGATAGAATCCTCCATCGATCGGAAACCAGATCGCTTTTGACAGAGGATTTATACGCTTGCATAAACGAAACACGAGCCGCTTCGTTATCGCCTCTCTGATAAAAAACCAGGGCGATAAGCCTGTCTGTTCCGCAGAGAATTTCCGGTGGCGGCCCTTTAGCTCTTAACGTTTCGAGCCTTTCGATGAGAGACATCCCGTTACCTCCCTCACCGAACAGCACCTCCCATTCGATCAGATGATATTCGGATTTTATCTCGAGATCGTGCCATTTTTTCGCCCGGGATTTCTCGTTGGCGCTTTTTAGCAGGTTCAATGATTCAGCCGTTACCCCCCCGATCGAGCGGGCTTTCCTGATATTCGCCTCACATTTAAGTTCATCGTTCCCAAGCTCTACCGCCAGTTTCAACGCTTTCTCATTGAGATCCCGTTCGGAATCCTTATCCCCCATAAAATGGTACCAGTCGGAAAGATTGCCGATGGTCATGGCGATTGACGAACGATCTCCAATCGATTTAAACAGGTTCAGGGCTTTATCTATATATGACCTGGCCATCGACGGCAAACCTCTCACGATAAAATTGGTGGCCAGGTTTCCATAGCAATACCCCTGGGATCTGCGATCCCCGATCTTTTCGAAAATCTCCGCCGCCTGACGATAATAATCGCAGGCCGCGTACAATTTTCCCTGCTGTTCTAAAATAATTCCGGTGTTATTGGAAATTTTCGCCGCCCCTTGCAGGTCCCGCTTCTTTTTGTAAATGTCGCCCGCGAGATTATACATCATAATCGCCTCGCCCAATCGTCCTAATATCCAGAGAGAGATTCCCATATTATTTAAAATCTGCGCGTGCAGGCCCGGATCGATTTCATCCCCGTACCGCAAACCGTCCGACAGATGCTTAACCGCCAATTCCAGGTCGCCCCTTCTTCGAGCGATATCGCCGAGACCGTTTTGATATATAGCGGCATAGGAGGGCTTGTTTTCATCGAGAGATTTCAGCCTGGATAAGACCTCCGACGCCTTATCAAATTCCGATTTTATTTTTAACAGTTCGGAAAGCTCTTTCAATGAATCGGCCTGCCAAATCTTCCCGGTAGAACACAGTTTCAACGCTTTATTAAGATGAAGCTCCGATTTTTCGTATTCTCCCACAAGTTTGTAAACCCGGCCCAATCCGAGATGAGCGCGGCATAGGTGGTTCCGATAGCCGTCGGATTCCAGGATCTCGATAACCTTAAAATAATTATGAATCGCCTCTGAATTGGAAAACGCTTTCGCCGCGGCCTGGCCGGCACGAAGATAGTAGGGAGCCGCTTTCAAAGGTGAATCGGAATTCTCATAATGATGGCCGATCAGTTCGGACGCGATCCCCCCGGACAAACGATTCTTTTTATAATACTCAGCGAGCGCCTGATGAAGAACGCGTCGGGATTTATACGAAAGCCCCGAATAAGCCACCTCCCTGGTCAATATATGCTTGAATCCGTATTCAACGGTCGGTTCTGTTTTTCTCAGAGGAGTGATATCGAGCTTCGCCGATTCTCTCAAATACGCCGGTATTTTAGAGACTTTATTCCGCGGTTTGAATATATCGGACAACTCGTCCAACCCGAAAACTCTGCCTACAATACTCGCGGTCCTGATAGTATTTTTCACCATTCCATCAAGACGATCGATCCTGGCGGTAATAACCCGTTCCACGCTGTCGGGAATCCCCTTTTTATCCGTCCAGTACCCGGCTCCCATATCCCTGACCGCCTTGGCCATCTCCTCTAAATAAAACGGATTGCCGCCGGAGCTTTTTACGATCTCGGTTACGAATTCACTATCGATCTTTTTCCCGAGAACCTTTTTAAACAGCCTCCTCCCAGAGGAATCATCCAATGATCCTAAATTTATCGATATTTGTTTTTCATATGACGGCAAGTTATCTGAAACTCGCGACACGATTAACAAGCTGATTCCGCGGGCGGCCAGTTTTTCCGCGCAACTCCCGAGAAACTCGCGGGTGGTGGCGTCGCCCCAGTGGAGATCATCGATAATTACACAACCGTTTCGATTATCAAAGAAATCGGCTAAAATCGCGTGAATCAACTGAAAGGTCTTCTCCCTCTTCGCGTTTTCGGAGAGGTTGTTTATCTCGGCTGTCGGTTTGAGAGTATACCCGGCCAGCCTGCTTATAAGACCTTCCCACTCCGAAAAACCGATTCTCTCGAGAGCCGATACCAGGGTTTTTTTTCTGATATCCCTGCTGTCCCCGCTAACTATGCCAACCGCCGTTTTAAGAATATCCCCTACGGGAGAAAGGGGCGTATTCAACGTATGCTCGAAACAGGATGATCGAAGTACCGGCGTACCCGAGGTATTCAAACCCTCGAAAGCTCTCTCCATTAATACCGATTTTCCCGATCCGGCCTCGCCGATAATTCGAATTATAGCCGCGTCGCCCCTCGACGTTCCCGATACGAAATCGTCGAGGATTTCGATCTCTTTTTCTCTGCCGATCAGCTCCGTACGCTTCATTTTAACGACATTCCGCTCTTTCAACCCGGCTACGCTTTTTATAGCGATCGGCGATTTTATCCCTTTAAATTTTTCTTTCCCTTTCTCTATAACGTCGAATTCGCCCTCTACGGCTTTTAGTGTCGCGGGGCCGGCGACAATCTCACCCCAATGCGCTTTCGACATCAACCGCGCCGCCAGGTTCACATCCTTGCCCATGGCTGTGTATTCGCGGCGGAAACTTCCTCCGACATCGCCGACATAACAACTTCCCGAATTGACGCCAATCTTGATCTTCAAAGGCGCGGGAAGAGATTTCGAATAGTTCTTCGTAACTTCCACCATCTCGAGGGCCGCTCGCAATGCGTCTGACGGCGCGTTTTCCCGCAGAACAGGCGCTCCGAAAAGAATAAGCGCTTTCTCGCCGGTCTCGGAGATATCGAGCCTGACTATATTCCCGCCATACTTTTCGGTAATCTGAAATAGCGTAACGATATGATCGTTTATTTTGCGGTAAATCGATCTGTCTCCCCGTCCGGCGGCGGCTAAGTTTTTATGCCAGCCGTCGATACCGATAAAAATCGTTGTTAAAGGACGATGTTCGCCATCGATTCCCGATTGCCCGCTGGAAAATCGCTCACGGAATTCCCGGAGGATAAACTGTCCGAGACTCGCGAAACGTGGAGATAAAGAATCTTTTGTATCGACTTTTGATCTCGGCCCCCGGTTCAGCGAGCCGGTGATTTTATAATATTTCCCCTTCTTTAGCCCGATTCCTTTAGGCAGATAATCGACACAACTATCGGTTACGAACAGGCGGCCGGAACCCGCCGAATCGGTCGCGGCGACCGCCCGGGAAACGTCGGGACCGCAAAACAGATGATCGTATCGCGAACCCTTCTTCCCGGTTATTACTGAAAGAGCCTGGCCCCGGGATATTCCGATATGAATCCTCATGGGAAAATCACCCGCGCTGGTTTTCACCTGGTATGAAGATCCGATATTGCTTAAAAGAGCCAGCCCGCATACGACAGCCTTTTTCGTATGCTCCCTGCCTCTGAATAGAACCAGAACCGAGTCGCCGCCGAATTTGATAACGTCGCCGCCGTGAGAAAAGATGATATCCAAAAGAGGATCGAAAATGCCGTTCATTACCGATGCCAGTTCCTCCGATCCCAAGCGACCCAGAACGCTCAATTTATCCGACATGGCCGTAAAACCGGAGAGATCCGCGTACATAAAGCTTCCCCTGACGGTAACCAGGTCTTTTCTGTTTGTCACAGGGAATGCCTGCCCCAATAGCAAACGCGAAAAATAACCGAGACGGAAATCTTCCCGGGAAGATCTTGAATCGATAGCAGCGATCTTTAGCCTCCGACTATGATTCGTAAAACGTATATGGCCACAAGATGAAGAGCTTGATCGAGATAATAAAACTGGCGTGATCCGTTGAAATATTTCGATTTCAACAAGTCCTGCGTTATATGCAGGATTAATATCGGAATTACCCAGGGCAATACCCTTAAAAAAATCCCCGAATCGTATAGCATATCGTGTATCCCCGCGAAGAGAGCCAGGGTCGCCGAATATATCGCGCCGTGCAATATCAATATACCATTGAAAGCTCGTTTGTTTGAGGCCATTTTATCGGTCTGAAGGGCGTAATCCCCGACAAAATGTCCGAGAAGAAATAAAAACAGGGGATCCATCTATCGACCCCTCAGGCGCTGGCCTGAACCGTTAGCGCGGCTTTTCGCTTTACCCGTCTGGGAAATTCTATTTTGAAACAGGCGCCGCCGTCCGGGCCTTTTTCCGCGGAAACCCGGCCGCCGTGCGATTTAACCACTCGCTTGACCGCCAGAAGCCCGAAACCGTGCCCTGTCTTCTTGGTAGTGAAGTGCTGACGGAAGACCTTGCCGTAATCATCGTCGCTCATTCCACACCCGTTATCATAGATCTTTATCATGATCATTTCATCGTCCCTGGAATATGACGTCGCGATGGTTACCCCGCGTTTACCCGGCGGAATCTCCGAAAGAGCTTCAGACGAATTATTAAGCAGATTAAATAAGACCTGTTGCAGTTGTCCCCTGTCGATCTCCACCGATGGAACGTTTTCTCCCCAATTACAGACGAACTCGATATTCTTGAATTTGATTTGCGGCTTCAAGAAGAAAAGTTCGTTATCTATAAACTGGTGGATATCGAAAATCTCCATCTTCGCCTCGGAACGCGCCACCATCATCAACCCCTCGACAAATTTAGCGATTCTGCCGATACCATCTTTCATGGCGTTAGTCTTTTTTGTAACCTTTTCATAACGATTACGATTAATATCCATAATCAGCAATTCAAGGTTTCCGGAAACTATGGCCAGAAAATTATTTAGTTCGTGAGCGATCTCCGCGCCCATTTCGCCCCGGGTCGCCATTCTCTCGAGCTGAAACGCCTGACGCTGCATATGTCTCTTCTCGGTAACATCGTCGCCCATGAAGAGCACCGACGGCCCGTCATGATCGCTTCCACCGGAGGCGATATTTATGGCGGTCATCTCCACGATATTGGGGAATTCCCCGTGGCTCCCGGTTTTTATTTCCCCGTGCCAGATGCCCCCGGTCATTAGGGCATGATCGATTTCGGCGGGGACATCATGTTTTTCCGCGAATTTTATGACTTCGCTCAACCGCTTCCCCGACGCATCATCAAAAGAGATCCCGAAAATCTTCTCCGCGGAACTGTTCATTATCGCCACTTTGCCATTATTGTCGGTTATAATCATGAAAAATGGGGCGTTGTCTATAATCTTATCCCTGAATTCTTTAGCCCTGGCCAGATCGCTGTTGGAGTGCCTTAATTCCTCGGCCAATTTCACTAATGAATCGTTGACCGAATTCAACTCATGATTCTTACGCTCCAGGTCCTTGATCATCTGAATATCCGCCTGACGTAATTTAGATGATAGCGTACCCATAATTTCGATGACCACTCCGGAGTTTTCGCCGAGTAATTGCTCAAATTGGCGTTTTTTGAGCACCAGAACGGAGACATCGTCCTTAGCCCTGGCGTCGGCGAATCGAGGAGACTTCTCGATTATGGCCATTTCTCCGAAAATCTCACCGATACCCCGTTCGGCCAGCTGAATATCCGAGCCACCGTCGGCAACCCGTTTTATTATCTCCACTGTACCCGATTTTACAAGCATAAACGATTCTCCCGCATCGCCTTCACGGAAAATATAGCTGCCCGCGGAATATCTTTCCTCGCTGAACATGGTAGCGAGTTTTTCCAGATAATTCCGCGAAAGCGATGAGAAAATCGTTGCTTTTTTCAGTAATTCCAGTTCTTCTTTGCTCATCATTAATTTTATCGTCAATATTCGCCACCGGTTAAGTGTTAAATAATATTTTGATTTTCCGAAACTTTTAGTATCTTCATTGAGTTAATTGGGAACCGGAGGATAAAAAAATGGTTTTGGATTACACTAAAATAAGTGAAAAACAATTTGACGATGTCGTTGGCGGCGTGGAAAAGACCACAGCCGACAAGGGGTTTCGGGTTTTACATATTCACGATGTGCAGGCGACATTGAAAGAAAAAGGGTTTGAACGCGAGCCTTTTAAGATTATCGAGCTATGCAACGCCAAATTCGCCCATAAGGCGCTGCGGATCAATGAGGATGTCGCGCTTTTCATGCCCTGCAAAATAAACGTTTACACAAAAAACGGGAAAACCGTTCTTTCCGCCGCCAGACCGTCCGTAATAAGCGAGTTCTTCGATCAAGCGGAGCTTAAGGAACTGGCCGACGAGGTCGACGGTATAGTGAGGTCTATTGTAGATGAAGTCTGTTAACGGTAAAAAGAAAAATAAAAATAGAATCTTAAGGATTTTTCTCGGCCTCGGTATAGGGAGCGGAGCCGGCTACCTGGCCGCGTTAATAGCCGGGTCGGCGGGATCGCAATGCCTGATCCTTTGTAACCAGGCCGTGGCTATCCCCTATTTCGCGGTAATTGGTTTTTTGGTGGCTTGGAGGTAGGATGCCTATCTACGAATACAAATGCAGCGATTGCGGCTCAAAATTCGAAGAGCTGGTTTTCTCCGACTCTAAGAACGTGACTTGTAAAGAATGCGGCTCGGAAAACGCCGAGAAACTGCTTTCGGGTTTCGCCACCAGTGGCAGCGCTCCCGGATCAACCGGCTCCTGCGGAGGTTCGGGCGGTTTTTCGTGAGCCTGATTTAAACGGTCGGTCGATCGATTGAAAATCGCAAATTTCAGGGCGGTGACAAAAAGTCCCCGCCTTTTTTCTATCTTGCTTCAGCACAATCATTTAAGCTGCTAATACACTAATTCACCAAAAAATATTCCGGTTTTTTTCAAGATCCGGAAAACAAACCCATTTATAATGCAGTTATAATATTCGGGATAGTTAGTGAGAATTATTGCTAATTGCCGATCAGCTCGATTCGGCCAATGAATATGGAGGGATCATGCCTCTTAAATTGATAAGAACGATAAACATGATCAAAACTATCGCAATAAACTTTTCCCTGATTTCTCTTATCTGGATAGTCGGATGCGGGAGCGGGGGCGGCGATTCCAATGATCTTTCGACGAACAAGGCACCTGTTATTCTTTCCATCGCGGCCGAACCGGAGACCCTGGGGATCGGCGGAACCACGAGCATTGTCGTTTCCGCCACAGACCCGGAAAACGATCCGTTATTCTACGGATGGCAGGTATCGTTGGGAAGCATAACAGGTAACGGCCCCACGGCTATCTGGCGGGCTCCCGCCGGCAGCGGCGAATACCTTGTTTCGGTTTTTGTCGAAGATGATCGATTCGCCGCGGCCAACGCCACCATATCGGTTTGGGTAAATGATTCGAATTCCGATAATCTTCCGCCAATCGTAAACTACATTACCGCCAACCCCGATATTCTCCCCTCACGGGGGGTTACAGAAATCACCGTGGGCGCTTACGATCCCGACGGCGATTATGAACAACTTGAGTTTCTCTGGGGATCGGCCGCCGGTAGTTTTGATGGACAAGGGGCCAACGTCATCTGGACCGCCCCGGTACCCTCATGTTGTCCCACAGCCTATTCCGTCTGGGTTATAGTCAGAGATTCGGAAAGGGCTACAAGCTCGATCTCCAGATCGATAACTGTAATTCCATAATGAAAAAAACTTTACTCATATCGCTTCTGGGAATTTGGGTTTTATCTACTCCGGAGCTGGGAGTTGCCCAGTCATGTTGCGGACGAGTCACCCTTCCCAACGGAGGGATCAGGCAAAGGCCGTTGTTGAAAGGCCAGTACGAAACCAGGATATCCTATCAATATTCGCGGCTCGACAGGACTCTCTTAGGCCGTGATCTCATCGATGATCCCCTGGACCGATGGAACAGAACACAATCGTTGAATCTGGCCGTAACCTATGGTATTTCAGATCGCTTCTCTGCTGTCGCGGTAATACCGGCTCGCTGGACAAGGCTTTCCATTCTCGATGATCGGGTAGTCCGTTCCGCCTCCGGTCTGGCCGATTTCGTGGGGATGATCAAATACCGGCTATTCGACCCTGTATCTCCGCGGAAACCGGAAATAGCTTTCGGTTTGGGTCTGAAAATACCCACCGGCGGTTATGCTTATGAAGATCGATACGGGACCCTATCGGCCGGTCAGCAGATCGGCACGGGGGCGTTAGATATTATCTTTTCAGCCCAATATAACCAGGGTTTCGGACGATTTACCACTTACGGCGATATAACTTACAGAATTCCCACCGAAAACGACCGGGAATACCGATTCGGCCATGAACTCCAGTTGTCGGCTAAAGCTATGGCACCTTTTTTAAATGATAACGTAATGCCCGATTTCGGTTTCGAGACTCGTTTCAACGGCAGGGACAGTTTCGGCGGTGAAGTCAGCGATCCGTACGGCGGGGGCGCTTTCAGGGATTCCGGGGGAAGCTGGGTTTACCTGACAACGGGAATTAATTTTCTTTTGAGAAGCTCGATTTCACTTCGCTTCGAATCGGCGTTTCCGGTATACGAAGAGGTCAACGGCAAACAGCTTTCCGAAAGCGTGATCTGGCGGATGGCGGTTGCCTACGCGGTTTTATAAGCCGTATTTTGCAAATCCTTTATTAAAATCCCGGTTATATTCCTTGATTTTTCCGCGCGTATAGGGCCATCATATCGATGCCCGGATATAGGCTATGGAAGATTGGACGAAATTTATGAAAAAAAACGAACCTGAGCTGGCCTGGACATTAAAAAACCGAAAGACCATAAGGGAAATCACCGGAGGGCAAATGCCGACGGGATATCTAAATAAGCTCGTATGGGCCGCTTACGGGCATACCCATAACGATGGCCGCGCGAAGATGCGAACCGCCCCGTCGGCCGGAGCGACTTATCCTGTCGAACTTTATATGGTTGTCGAGAGAGTTGCCGAACTCGATAACGGTATTTATCGTTATAGCTCGAGGGCGGAAAAGCCGGTTTTGATCAAAGCGGGAGATTATCTTTCGAGAGTACGCGAGGTATCGCTGGAGCAGGACTTTATCTCTCTATCCAACGCCGCCTTTATCATGGTTTACAATCCTCAAAGGATCGCAAACCGTTACGGCCGCGATTCGCGTAAGTACGCGATCCTGGAATGCGGTCATATCGCTCAGAATATTCTCTTGATGACAACCGGTCTCGGCCTCGGGGGAGTTCCCGTGGGAGCGTTCTACCAAAAACGTCTGGGATCGATATTGGAAATCCAGGATAATCGAGAGGTTCTTTATATGATTTGCGTCGGAACAATAGATTAAAAACGAAGATATTCTTCCATGATATCCCGCTCATGCCAGCTATCGATAATAATCCCGAAACCGACCTCTTCGAGTTCCTCCCTGGAATGTGTGCCGCCCCCTTTATCGCAGATGGCTACCGCTTTTACCCCGCATCTCCTGGCGGCATCGAGATCCGCCGGTGAATCGCCGAAGTGGCATATTAAATGAACGGGAATATCGTCGTTGCGGGACAGGGCGATCGATAAGATCTTCCAGCGCTCGTCGGCATCATCGCCGAACGCGCCGGTTTCAAAATAGCTGTCGAAACCGACGTTAATCATTTTCCAATCGGAGTGTTTTTTAATATTGCCGGTCACCAATCCCAGCCTGATATTTTTCGTTTTGAGGTAATCCAAGAACTCGACGACACCGGATATCCGGACATAATCGTTATTCCCGCCGCTTTCCAGATGGGCGTCAAAATAACGGTCGATGGATTTAAAAAGATCAGGCTCTTTCCGATGATATCGGTCGGTGTCTATGCCGTATTGCGCCACCGCGGCCCTCATGATTAATGAATCGGTCATGCCATAGACTCGCTTGCCCAGAATCGACATATAATCGATACCCTCGATCCCGAAAACGGATTCCAGGGCGTAATTTATCGACCTGGTTTTGAGGCTTTGCCCCCCCTTGCCGCTTCGACGAATCAAGGTGCCGTCGATATCGAAAAAACAGAGTCTTAGATTCATAAATCTAAAATACTCGTTTAATTGGCTATGTCAAACGGGATTACGGCCTGGACCGGTTCTAAGGGCATGGCCGCGCGGATATTTTTCTTTAATTTTACCTGTGTATTGACCGATATGGATTTAAGAGGGAATTTAGAAATCTGGAGCTAATTATGTTCGGGAAAAAGAAACAATCGAGTAAGCGCAAAAAACGTGTTATATCCAAAAAGAGGGAATTGATAAAAGCCTCGATATTGATTCTGCTTATCGCCGCGACACTCAGGGTATTCGTGGTTTTCCCGCAAAAATTGCCCGATGAGGCGATGCAAACGAGCCTGTACAGCGGTGATTTTATGATGGTTTCGAAAATCTCGTATAAATTCAATTCTCCAGTCGTCGGGGATATAGTTGTCTTCGATCATCCCTTCATGCCAGGAGAGAAACTCACCCGCAGGATTATCGCCACCGAGGGTCAGACGGTGGAAATAGTCGGTAAAATGGTGTACGTTGACGACGAACCGATACTCGAACCGTCCTCGGTGACACATGCCGACTACCGTATCCTGCCGTCGGAATTCTCCACCCGGGATTATTGTCCTCCTCAACAGGTGCCCCTGGGGCAGGTTTACCTGCTCGGGGACAATCGCGACCAGGCCGAGGATTCTCGCGATTTCGGGTTTATCGACTTGTCGGTGATAAGAGGCAAGGCCCTATTCGTATATTTCTCATGGAAACCCGATCCGAACGCCCCGGTCATGGAATCGCCATACATAATACCCGCGATCCAGTTGTTTTTCTATAACCTGTTCCATTTTCCTTCCAGAATACGCTGGAATAGATTTTTCGTATCATCATAAAAGTTGCCATACGACGACTCATTCTATATCCTTGAAATGTGAACTCGCCCGCTGAAAGATCGGCCGGTATATATATTCATATACCGTTCTGCGAAAGGCTATGTCCCTATTGCGACTTCTATTCGATCACCGGAAGCGATCAAGCGCGAAATCAATTTATAGAGGTTGTCGCAAAGGAGGCAGAATCAAGAGCCAAAGATTATTCCTCCTGGACATTCGATACGATCTATTTCGGCGGAGGAACTCCCTCCCTATTGAGCATATCGCGAATGGCGCGGATTTTACAATCGCTTGGATCATCTTATCGGGTAACCTCCGACGCCGAGATATCCGTAGAATGCAACCCCTCATCGATAAACGCCGATAAATTATCAGGATATCTCGAAATGGGAATAAATCGGCTCTCCCTCGGTATCCAGAGCTTTCATGACGCGAACCTGAAAACCCTCGGCCGTATTCATGATTCAAAAAAAGCGATACAGTCATACGAGGAGATTAGAAAAGCCGGTTTCGATAATGTAAGTATCGACCTTATCTATGGCCTGCCCGGACAGACGCCGTCCCATTGGCAAGAAGATTTATCCGCGGCCGTATCATTAAATCCCGATCATATTTCCGCCTATAATCTGATAATCGAACAGAATACCGTATTCGGAGAACTTTATCGCCAGGGGAAATTAACCATCCCTTCTGATGACGCTCAACGGGAAATGTATTATTCGTTAATCGATATTCTGGATCGAGCCGGTTTTGAGAGGTACGAGCTTTCCAATTTCGCCCGGGAAGGGAAATACAGCCATCATAATCTCAAGTACTGGCGCGACGGTTATTACCTCGGCCTGGGACCCTCGGCTGTTTCCTGTGACGGCCGCAAGAGAAAAAAGAATATCGCCGATTTCGGCATTTATATCGAAAAGATACTTTCCGGCGAAAACGCGTTTGAGTACAGCGAATCGATAGATCCGCAAATAGCGAGGGAGGAGCGGATAATGATGGGTTTGCGGCTATCCGAGGGACTCTCTTTGAGCGATTTCAAAAGCGAGTTCGGGATCGATTTGGCGAAAGAGAAAGAACGCGAATTACGATTATTGATTGAAAAGGAATATATTCGAATTGACGGTAATCGTTTGAAAATATCACGGGATGGGCTGTTTGTATCAGACGAGATAACCGTGAAACTGATCTAAAGTTATTTGAGCAGGGTTACCTGTTTGGTTTTGGAGAAATTTTCTCCCCTGATCCGCACGTAATAACATCCGCTGGGAAGGTTTTCCCTTTCCAGGCTGACAATGGTATTTCCCCTGGTATAACCGTCATACAACGTTTTCACTTTCCTCCCCAGTATATCAAAAAGTTCTACATTGATCATTCCCGGAGTGTTGAGATCCAGCCGCAACGTGCTTTTTCGGACTACGGGGTTGGGATAAAGTTCGACGAAAATATCCGGCCCAGGGTTGGGATCGGAGTCATCCTCATAAATATCCTGCCATGGAAGCTCCAGCATGGTGATTCCGTAATAATCCGCCACGTATACGCGGTTGCCGTCGAAAACCATATCGTAGGCCTTACCGGCGACATCGAATCGAAGGGAGTAAACCGGTTGATTTATAACCGAGATATCCCAGACTGTAACTCCCGAATCTTCCTCCGCCACAAATAACCTCGATCCGATTATGTCGGCATCGTACGCTTTCCCTTCGGTCGGAATATGCGTGACCAGGGCGGGATTTTCGATAAGGCTGATAATATCGACTCCGCCCAATCCCGAAGATAAAACCACAAGATCGTTATCGAGGCTGAGATTCATGGCCGGATACTGGGTGGAATACCTGCTTAAGAATGATATGTTCAGCGGATCGGAAGCGTCGTAAAGCTCGAGTCCAGCGGAGCCGGCCACAAAAACGGTATCGCCGCGATATTCTATCTTGGATGAGCCAAAATAAGTATCGTAGAATCCTCTTTCATTCGGAAAGTTCATATCCTGTAGATCCACGGTGATTATCCCCTGCCAGTTGGCCAGAAAAGCGTACCGGCCGTCGAACGACGACGATCGCACCCAGCCGTTTGTTTTTAAGCCGGAAATATTTACGATCTCCCCGCCGTTGTTAAGATCCAGCAGATTGAGGCCGTAATGATCTGTGGAGACAAACCCCTTATCTCCGGATATTTTTATCTCCATACAGTTGCCTTCGATATACGGCGCGGGTGTCGCCGATGGTTTTAAATCCAGGTCAAGAGCTATCAGCCCGCCATTTCCGATGGCGGCTAAAATCCGGTTGTTATCTACCGCCAGCGACTTGCAAAGGGAATACTGGCTTGTCTGATCCATCAATATCGGCTCGTTTTTGCCGTTAAGATGTATGCTTTTTACGCCATATTTCCAGTTGACCAGAAAAACGAGATCGTCGTCGATGGCCATATTGTAGCAATTGAACTCCAGCGGGATACTCCAGAGAGTTTCCGGTATAGAGCGATACCTGAGATCGATCAATTTCAGACTTCCGAATCCATCGAGTGCCAGCAATCCTGCATCGACAAAAGCTGTCTTGCGGGCGGAGCCGAATTCGGCGTTATGACCGATTATAGGCGGTCTGCTGTCGAAGCGCAGATCCAGCACATACAGGCCTGAATGATGCGCCGACACATAAACATAACTGCTGTCGATATCGACGCCGTAAACAAAATCGGGCATATAATATTGTTCGATTAACTCCGGATTCGCTCTATCGGAAATATCGAGTATAACCACGCCGCCGTGATAAGCCGCCACAAACATGGAATCGTTTCTGATTTTATAATCATGGGGATAACCGTTGAAAATTGTTTCCGAAACCCAAACGGGATGGGCAGGATCGGAGATATCGAAAGTCACCAGCGATTTTTCCGCGCCCCCTACATATAGATATCCTCCCGCGATTTTAATCTCCAGGGGATGAAAATCAAGCCGCATCCGCGTGACAGGCTCGAATCTGTTGTCCTCGATCCTGAATATCTCGATCGAACCTGTAAAATTACTGACGACCACCAGATCCTCTTTCATATCGAGAAACTCGGCTCGCCCCGACGTGTGCATTCTCGAGATTGACGTTATATTACCTTCGCGATCGATATCGAAAAGCTCGATACCCCAGCGGTTGGCCGCCACGAAACGATCTCCGCTCCTGCCAACGTCAACATATATTCCGGCGGTCATAATCGATCTGGTCGGCCGGGCGGCGTGGGAATGGGCAAAAAGAACGATTAGCGAGCAACATATAAATAGGATCGAGTTTATTTTTCGCTGTTTAATCAATGTACTCTCCGCGCAAAAGTGATCAGGTTATTACCTGCCTCTTGCCCGCTATCGGCGAAATAACATTGGTAAACCAATCGGCACGGTTTCAAACTGTTAACAAGTTCCATCGGGTAACGGAACTCTGTTGACAGGTGAAACCGGGATGGATATCTTGAGAGCATGCATCTATTTCAAAGTGAAACGAAACCGCCTCTGGCCGATAGAATGCGGCCTCTGAATATAGACGAGTTTGTCGGGCAAGAAAAAATCCTCGGGCCGTCCACTCCGCTTCGAAAAGCGATAAAGGAGGATCGGGTCGGTTCCATCATTCTCTGGGGACCGCCCGGTACGGGGAAAACCACGATAGCGAAAATCATAGCCGGGAATTCAAAAGGGCGATTCGTCGCCTTCTCAGCGGTAACCTCGGGTATCAAGCAAATCAAACAGATAATCGCGGAGGCTAAAAGCTACGGGCAGGACGGCTTGATATTATTCATCGATGAGATTCACAGGTTCAACAAGGCCCAGCAGGACGCTTTCCTCCCGCACGTGGAAGACGGTACAATCAGGTTGATAGGAGCGACCACAGAGAATCCATCGTTCGAGGTCATAGGCGCGTTGCTTTCACGATGCCGGGTATATATGCTCGTTCCGCTCTCAGTTGATAATATGAAAGAGGTCATAACAAGGGCGTTGAGCGATAAAGACCGGGGCCTCGGCGAGGCGAATCTGAGTGTCACCGATGACGCTCTTAACCAGATCGTCCAACTCTCCGCCGGCGACGCTCGTCGGGCCTTGAATATCCTCGAATTCTGCGCCGAGACCGTAAGCGAATCCGGCGGCAAAGAGATCGATATCAAATTAGTAAGCGACGCGGCCCAGAAAAAAGCGATTCTTTACGATAAAGCGGGCGAGGAACATTTCAATCTCATATCGGCTATGCATAAATCGATTCGCGCTTCCGACGTTGACGCGTCGTTGTACTGGCTTACCCGCATGCTCGAATCGGGTGAGGAGCCGATGTATATAATCCGCCGGCTGGTACGATTCGCTGTCGAAGACGTGGGCCTGGCAGATCCACGGGCTTTACAACTCACGCTGGCCGCCAAGGACGCCTACCATTTTCTCGGTTCGCCGGAGGGTGAACTGGCCATTGTACAGGCGGTAATTTATCTCTCCCTGGCGCCGAAATCGAACGCCGCTTATATGGCCTCGAAAAAGGCTAAGGGTGCGGTCAACGACAAACCTGCTTATCAGGTCCCTTTGCAGATCCGCAACGCGCCGACATCGTATATGAAGGAGTGGGGTTACGGCGACGGTTACAAGTACGCTCACGATCACGAGGACGCTTTCACCTATATGGAATGTTTGCCGGAGGAGTTGATCGGCTCCCGTTTCTATCTTCCCACCGACCGCGGCCTGGAGGGCAAACTCAAAGAGAAGCTCAAGTGGTGGCTGGATCGCATGAAAGAGGGGCGGGGGGAAAAATAGGGTCAGATTAACATGCTTATTCCGACCCAGGGTCGAAAAAAGCATGCCACCCAAAGAACGATTATCTTAAATATTGGGCATTCGGGTGGCATGCTTTCACCGACTTTTTGTCGGTGTAAGCATGTAAATTGGATACTATGAAATTCAAAAAACTCCAACATTTCAACTACCCAGATCACACACACGAATTTACTTTCTCGTGTTTTAAAAATCGAGACTTCTTCAAATCGAACAGAGTGTGCGAGTGGTTCATCGAAGGCTTGACTAACGCGAGAAAAAAACACGCTTTCAAAGTTCTGGCCTACGTTCTCATGCCAAATCATGTTCATCTATTGATCTATCCGAATGGACCAAATTACAATATAAGCAAAATACTCTCAGGGATAAAACTACCGGTGAGCAGGCGTATTGTCTATTATTCCAGGAAATTCGAAACTGATCTTCTTCAGAAGATGGCCTATAGTGGACATGGCAATAGAATAATCTATCGTTTTTGGCAAAGAGGAGGCGGTTACGACCGAAACCTGGTATCAAAACAGGCGGTTTTGAATGCCATTAATTATATTCACGCTAATCCCGTTAGGAAAAACCTGCTAAAATCTCCTGATGATTGGTTTTGGTCCAGCGCTGGATTTTACGCTGGCGAGGAGAATTATCCTCTAAAAATCGATATTGACGCGTTGGATCTCCTGGTCTAACATGCTTATTCCGACCCAAGGTCGGAAAAAGCATGCCACCCGAAGAATAAAGTCACCGTTTTGAATATTGGGTGATGTGGTTTGCGAAACCAGGGTGGCATGCTTTCAGCGACCTTCAGTCGCGGTAAGCATGTAAATAGCCCAAAAAGATGATTAAAATAAGCTGACTATTTCCTGAATATCCGATCCGCAACATACACCATCCCCGAACAAGCCAACCCCGAATAAATCGCGTCGATTCCCAAAAATCGATCCTGACCTGTCATATATCCGAGTATCATCCACAATACTACAGCCAACCCGCCTGCCACAACCGCGACGAACGCGAAATTCGCCCGCATACGCCAGCGCGCGCTAAACGATAACGCCAGCGGTATCAAAAGCGAGGCGGTCGAGATGCTCCCGAGATCGTACCAGATATCAACCACCGAGCGTTTGAAGACGGCGATGAGAATCGCCACACCGCCCGCCACAACGAGACCGATTCTGGTCAATTTCGTTACATCCCCGCCCCATATCTTGTGGATAAAATCTTTGCCAAAAGTCTGTCCGGAAATGAATGTAAATGAGTCCACCGTAGACATGACAGTGGCGAAAAGCCCCAAAAGAAATATAGACCGAAAAACTCCCGGCAATACTTTCACCGCAAGTATGGGGTACGACGTAGCCGGATCTGCCAGATCGGGGATAATCGCCCGGGCATAAAGACCGGTCGATGTTGTCATGAAATCGAAGAATGCCCAGAATCCGATGGCTATGAATATCCCCTTTCTTGCCACCTCCTCGGACTTAGCCGCGAAACAGCGCTGGTAAAAGGCCGGATCGACCAACGTTCCCAACGCGATAAAATACCAGACCAGTATATATGTAAAAGGCCGTCCGCCTGTCAGTGTTAGATTTTCCGACGGTACATTTTCGGTTATAAACGACAACCCGCCGTAATTGGCGAACAGGAATATCAGCATGATTCCGAATCCGGTAAACATGAGTATGAACTGCGCCCGATCGGTTATAACGTCGGAACGCATCCCGCCGGTAAATATATAGAATATCGAAAACAAAGCCCCGCCGACTACGCCGTACTCGAGCGGTATGCCGATAACCGTCTCTGTTAAAAAGCCGAGTTGTAAAACGTAAGCGGCAGGCACGGTAGTGATAAAAACCAGCAACGCCCCCGCCAGCGACGTTTTACGGTCATAAGCCAATTCGAGTTGATCGGGTATAGTATAGAGCCTTGCCTGCCTTGCTTTTTTCGCCAGGAAAACCGCGAACAAAAACGCCCCGATGTAATAGGGTAATCCGAAAACCACCCAATTAGAGAGGCCGTATGTGTAGGAATATTCCCCAACGCCTAATATCCCGCCGTACCATGTCGAGACGAGACTGGCCACAAAGCCGGGCAGCGCCAGCCGCCGCCCCATAACAAGGTACTCATCGACATCTTTTTTCCCGCCTGATAAGCGTCGAAATCCGATAAAGACCAGGAAGGCCAGGTAGAGGCATATAAATAAGATATCCAACCGGTCGGCCAATTATCAAATCCCCAGGTCGAGAGTTATAAAAAAGTCGCGTTCGGCTCCGACCATGTAACGGGGTTGATCGTCGTCGGGTTCTATATATCCCGCCGCGGCATACTTGGTATCGAAAATATTGTTGGCTCTGAAAATCAAAGCTGTCCGACCCAAACCGAACTCGTCTCCGAAATCGTACGATACGGTAATGCCCGCGGTATGATAGCTATCGAGCTTTCGAGCGTCATCCTCAGAGTTATCTAAATACTGCTCGCCGACAAAGCGACCGTTAAGCCCGAGTGAAAAGGTTTTGAATTTATAAGAAACCCCGTAGTTGGCCAGCATCGACGGAAACCCGCCTATACGATTATCGCTTCTATCAAGGACTATAGGCTCCCAGAGATCCCAATCGAAACCGTATTCGGTGTAATCGACGAAATGATCATCGTTGATGGAGAAATTGCCGTAAAAATCGAGATTGGTCGTCGTGGCTAAACTCGCGGAAATCTCTATGCCCTGGTGAAGCGTTTTATCGGCGTTGCCCGATATCGGGTAGCCGTTGTCGTCAACCTGCCCCGCGTAAGGAATTATCTCATCGGTAAGGGACATATGGTAAAGATTGAATTTCAAATCGAGATCGTTGCCGGCCAGCCTGTTTTTATACCCGCCGCCAAGTTCGATATCCAGAAGCTTTTCCGGCTTCAACTCTTTACCGTCGAAAATGAACCCTCCGCCGACGACGGCGAAATTATCCGGTTTGAATCCGGGATTCGACCAGAAATCGGTCGGATCGTAGATATCCTTGAATGCCGGCTGTCTCGACGCTTTCGAGATATTGGCGAATGCCGTGACATTATCGTTTACCCTGAAATTCAATCCCGCGCGCGGCGAGACAAAGCTGTAATCACGAGTAAAACCGATATTGAAACGTTTATCGCCGCTCATCTCGTAGCGATATGATTGAAGCTGTAAATCGAGCATACCGGTCAATCGAGAACTGATATCATAATCGATATGGCCAAATACGGTATATGATTGACGCGTGCCGTTATAATCATAGTACCGGATGTTGGGATCGAGATTCGCCGGGTATGCCGACGCCCACAAAACCTCGCCGAAGTGATGACCCTTATGCAAGCGCATCTCGCCGCCAAAAACCACCGTGCCTCTTTCGAGATCGTAGGTTAGACGGGGAATCCAGCCCCAGTCGTGCTCGCCGACGACCCGTCGACGAACCAGGTCGGTCTCGTCCGTTGCCAACGGATACATTCCGGTTGAATCGATCCTCGGATTGCCGAGGGGATCATGAAGCAGATAAAATTCGTTCGGAAACGTGGTATCGGTGATAGCGTATGTAATCCAGGTATTCGGATCGTAGATAGCCCCTAAATTGTACTCCGCGAAATTCCGCCCGGTCCTGAACTGATCATAGTAACCGTTCCCCTCGAAATAATAAAGAGTGTTGGAAAATGACAATTTTTGGTTGAGTTTGAAATCGTTGATGATCTCGTAATGCGGCTGGTTAAAATGATCGATCTCGTTTTCGTACTGAAGCACATTGTATTTACGGTCGTTTTCGAGCTGTTCTTCGGTGATACCCTTATAAGCAAGATGCGATTCCTCCGGCCCGCCGTAGAAGTTGACCTTTGTGGTGGATCGCTCATCATAGCGGGCAAAACCGAGGAAATATCCGTACATTTTAGACCACGATTTATCCCGGTAACCGTCGGTTTCGATTTTTGAGAACCTGCCGTAGAAAACATAGGAATCTTTAATCAGCCCGGAATTACCCGAAAGCAGGATCTTTTTTGTATTGTAACTTCCGTAACCCGATTTGAATTTCAACTCCGGCTGAGCGGAATAATCCGAGGTAATCAAATTGATCGATCCCCCCAGCGCCGCCGCGCCGTAGAGGGAGTTACCCACCCCGCGCTGGATTTGGATATCCTGCACGCTCTCGGCGAAATCAGGCAGATCGATCCAGAAAACCTCGCCCGATACGGCGTCGTTTAAAGGCACCCCGTTGAGCATGACCGCAACCCGGTTCTGCCCGAACCCACGAATCTTCAGATAAGAATACCCGACCCCATTGCCCGCGTCGGAATACGCATACAGGTTAGGCGTATCCGACAGAAGCATGGGGATATCCTGAACGAAATATTTCTCCGCGATATCGTCGTTAGTGATGTTCGTGAAGGCCACCGGCGTCTGCCCCGCCTTCGCGCGGGTGGCGGTAACTATGACATCCTGCCCCTTTAACAATTTGGGAGTGAGCGAGAAATCGACCGACCCGGATTTATCAGCGTCAACCGTCTTATAGGCAACATGATAGCCGATCACGCTGACCACCAGGGTCGCCTCGCCCGACGGTATCTCCGCAATGCGATACCGACCAGACCCGTCGGTCACCGTGCTTAAACTACTGCCTTTGAGCTTGATAACGACGCCGGCAATAGCCTCGCCCGACTCCGCGCTTGTCACAGTCCCTGTTAGGTCAGCGGCATTCGCTACGCTGATAAGGATGGCCATGATTGCCATCATTAATAGGATTGTTTTGGAAAACATCTGTTCCTCCTTCTCAGCCTTTTTGGCCGAATCTCCCGGGAACAAAAAAGCCCTCCGGAATGGGCGGGCTTCAAGTCCCTACGCCGGCATTACCCGGATCAGGTTCTAAGGGTGTCATCTCAGGCCTCCGGCACCTCACCGAAAGACCACCCCTGGTGGTGTTGTTTGACAGGGGAATTATAATAGTGGGGATGGCGGGGGTCAAGGGAATTTTCTTAAGAAAAGAAAGATTGACAAAATAGATACGGTAGTTTTATATAAATATGGGTGAACGGATAAAAGCTGTATAAACGCAGATATTTGTCTTAAGGGGAAAAATATGAAGATCCAACAGGTTGAAATCAAAAACTTCAGAGCGATTCGCGATGAGAGTATTACCTTAGATGATTTAACCGCGATTGTTGGAGCAAATGGGGCAGGGAAATCAACTTTTCTCCACGCTATTGCGTTATTTTACAATCTTACTACTTCTGTTAATGAAGAAGATTATTTTGATAAAAATATCAATGTACCAATTGAAATAAGAGTTACTTTTGCTAATTTAAGAGATGACGAACTTGAAGAGTTTGGCTCTTTTATTCGTGATGGAAAGCTAATTGTTACCGAAAGAATTTCATTTGAAAATGGACGATATTATCAAAAATATTTTGCCGCACCTTTACAGATACCGGAATTCGCTAAGATAAGAAATTTGCCTAGAAAAATGGAACGTAGAGCCGAATGGAATAGTTTGGTTGAAAGCGGTAAATTTAAAGATTTGGAGAAAGCAAAAAGTGCTGATATAGCTGAAAGAATGATGAATGATTACGAAGAAGAAAACCAAAGTTTAAAGGTACCAATAGAGATGGAGGTTCAATTTGTAGGGCCTAAAAACATAGGTGGTGGAAAACTTGATAACTATACCAAATTCGTTATCGTACCGGCCGTTAAGGAAGCTTCAGACGAAACTACCGAAAGAAGCGGAGCAATATACAAGCTTCTAGATATGATTGTGGCAAGAAAGATAAATTCAAGAGCTGATATTATAGAATTTAAAAGTGAATTTGAGCAAAAAATAAAGGAATTATATGGTTCGGACAATTTAAAAGAGCTTCCCGAACTTGGGTCATCAATATCCAATACATTAGAAAAATTCGCACCAGGATCGAAGCTAAATCTGACATGGGATACAATTGATCTTCCCGAAGTAAAGCTACCTAAACCTATCGCATCTTTAACAGAAGATAATTTTGAAGGAGAAATCAGCCGCAAGGGCCATGGATTACAAAGAGCATTGGTATTAACGTTATTACAACATTTGGCTGTTGTTGAACCTTTTATTCCTATTAAAGACGAAGATAAAGACCACCGGACTGGCCATAACCTGCAAGCAGATACCGTTAACTTAGGACCAGATTTAATATTAGCAATTGAAGAACCAGAATTATACTTGCATCCTTCAAGATGCCGATATCTTTCAAACATACTTCTTCGTCTTAGTTCAATACCTGATATGGGATTAGGAACTAACAATCAGGTTCTTTATACAACCCACTCGCCCCATTTCATCGATCTATATAGGTTCAATCAAATTCGTAAAGTCTCCAAAGATACAACGGATGGATCAGATACAAAATGTTGCAAAGTTACTAAATATACTCTTGAAGACGCTAAAAATTACTATGCCGACATTTGCAATGAAAAACAATCAGAATTTCTGGTCGAAGGGTTTCGAGCAAGGTCTTTTCCAATAATGAATACCATTGTGAATGAGGGATTTTTCTCTGAAAAGGTGGTGGTGGTCGAAGGCTTAACGGAAATCGGAGTCTTGTGGAAAATGCAAGAAATTATGAAAAAAAATTGGGAGCAACAAAATATAGTAATCATACCTGCGGGAGGTAAAAGGAATATAGACAAACCCACAATAATATTCAGAGGCTTTAAAATACCTACTTATTTTATCTTTGATTCGGATTCACATTTAAAGGGGAAAAACAATGAAAAAGATACTATTAATTCAAATCACCGATTATTAAGACTCGGCGATAATTCCGTTGTTGATTTTCCTGAAACAATAGCAACTAATAATTTTGCAGTATTTAATCCAAAAATAGAAGACGTAATTAAAGAAAGTATAGGCCAAAATTATTATGCTGATTTAACATCATTAATAGCCTCCGAATTAGGTTACGACAGTCCTAGCAGAGTTGAAAAAAATATTGAAGGGGCATCACAGATTATCGAAAAATCATACAATGATGGAAAAAGAATCCCTGTTCTTGAAGAAATTGTAGAATTTATCACTAATCTCTAAAACTCTTCCACCCTCAAAATCTCCTTCCTGCCAGCATAAAGCATCAGGAAATCCCATCTTGCGGGACGGACGCCGCTTCCACCCCCCTAATACCCGGGGCTTTCCAGCCTCGGTTTTATGCGGCTCTGGAAAGAGCCGCCTATTAGGAAATGTGTGGTTGGTGTACGTCCCCGTGCACCAACTGGTATGTCGGCAGACGAGGACGTCTGCCGACCAAGATATAAATATGTAAACTGAATGCGTCAGACCCCTGGTTAATCTACCTCCCCGCGCGCCAACCCCGCCGCTGGCGGGACGGACGAGGACGTCCGCCGATCACGGAACGCTTACCTAGCGACGATCCGCACTACCTATTTTATTTAAATCAACTCCGGCGCTTATTCCCAACTCGGCGGCGGGACAGCCCGTAGCCGGGGTCTTGAAATTAAATTCCGCGCAAGCGCAAAGACTCCGGTTCCTGTCTCAATCCCCGCCCGCTTTCTCTTCTTTCAACGGCACGCTCGATTTATCCAGCAGGACAAACCTGTTGCTCTTGCCTCGTACCACGTTGAAAAGTATGAAGTTCTCGCTCTCATCGAGGTTTTTCATAATGTCGGTGAATGACTCAAAATCACTGATTTTCTTGCCGTCAACCGCGGAAATGACATCACCCTCCATCAGGTAACCTTTGGCCGCCACATTTCCCACCTCCACGTAGGAAACATAGACCCCCTCGCGGCTTTCCAGAAGATAGGAACGATACATATTCTCGGTGACCTCTTTGACTGTGAATCCGAGATTCGATTCTAACTTGTCGGGCTTGACCTTCGGCTTTTCGCCGATTTTGGCGGTAATACTTCTGATCTTGCCGTCGCGGTAAATCCTGATTTTCTTTTTCTCACCGGCCGCGGCCTGGGAAACCGCCAGGGTGAATTTATTGAGATCCTCGCTCTTTTCGGCCGATAGTTTATTATCGCCGAACTCGAGCAAAACATCGCCCGGCTTCAGTCCCGCTTTTTCAGCGGGAGAGTTTTCCAGAACGTCTGAAATCAAAATCCCCTCGAGATCCGGATTTTCGAGATATCTTGCGTAACTGCGGTTTACCGGCTGAGTGACTATCCCCAGCCAGCCTCGATCGATTTTACCGGTGGCTAATAACTTGTCTTTAACATCTATGGCGATATTAATGGGGATGGTGAATCCCTGTGAGCGTCCCAGGCCGCGGGAGTTGATCCCGATAACCTGGCCTCGGAGATTGACCAGCGGCCCCCCGGACGATCCCGGGGCGATGGCGGCGTCGGTCTGGATGAAATCGTTAAGAAGCGGGGTCAGGGAGGGAACATTGAGCACCCGTCCTTTTCCGGAGACAATTCCGAAGGATACGCTGCGATCAAAGCCATACGGATTTCCCACCGCTATCACCCACTCTCCGACCTGCACCGAATCGGAATTGCCGAGTTCGGCAACCCGGAGATCTATATCCTCCGGAAGGGTTATCTTGATCAAGGCCAGATCGGTAAGCTTGTCCGCCCCGACAACTTCGGCTCTGTACTCCAGGTTGGATTCCAGAGTTACCATAACCTCGATATAGTTGTCTATCACATGTTCATTTGTAAGAATATATCCGTCCGGATCGATAATCAACCCCGAGCCCAATGATTCGTATCGTTGATCATTGTTCTTTTTAATAACCTCGATATGGACGACCGACGGTTTCAGGGAGTCGGATACCGAGATAATCAACGATTTTAGCTTATCGAAAATCTCCAGACCGCTGTCGCCGGCGAATGTCATGCCCCAGATAGCCAGAATCAGGATAGTTACGGTAAAAATCCTCTTCATTATTTCCCCTTAAAAACAGTTTTTCCAGGTTCGCGGACCATTGTTTGTAATCTACCGGTTTTAAACGCCAAAAGCCAGTTTGAAAAACAGAAAAAGCCGCCAACAGCGTAAAAATCAGCCCGATGGATATCGGAATCAAAATGCGGGTATAAGGCGTATAGAATATAGAGGGGATTGAATTATCCGGGCGCTCAATGGTAAAACGAGTAGTGCCGCAATGGATATTTGGAAGGCCGGGGGGAGAGACATGGAACATTTAAAAGGAATACAAAGTATAGCAATAAAGATGTTGACAATGAAAAAGAAGAAAGCTAATTTTAGGGTTTGCATTAATTCCGGAGGATAAAAAATGACGTTCTGGTCGCAGATAAAGAATGTAGTTTGGGTTTTGGGAATAGGCGGCATTTTCATGCTGGCCGGACTGATAATCGGTTCGGATATAAGTATTCCCGAAAAACTAAGAGCCGACGATTCCTTTAAACAGGAAAAGCGTTCCGTTATTGAGAATAATGATATTATGCCGGTTTCAGGCCACTCCCCATTTGTTTACGTCGCCGAACATGTAAAACCGGCGGTGGTGAATATTTCAGCGGAATCCATTACCGAGGATGATTATCATTCTTTCATGAACGACGATTTCTTCAAGAGATTTTTCGGGCTTCCCGAAGATGACCGCAGGGGCCAGCCGAGGATGAGGAGATCGGAATCGCTGGGCTCAGGATTCATTTTCTCGGAGGACGGTTATATCATGACCAATAACCATGTGGTCGAGAATGCCGAGAAGGTGACCGTTACTCTTTCGGATCAGCATAAATATATCGCGAAAATCGTGGGGACCGACGTGGAAACCGATCTGGCCATTTTAAAAATCGAGGCCGATCAAAAACTCCCCGTCATTGAACTGGGAAATTCGGATTCCATCCTCGTGGGTGACTGGGTCATGGCTGTGGGTAATCCGTTCCCGCAATTGGGCTTAGATCGCACCGTTACGGTGGGAGTAGTATCGGCCAAAGGACGTAAAGGATTGATGTTCGGCGGGGATATGCCGGCCTATCAGAATTATATTCAAACCGACGCTTCAATTAACCCCGGAAATTCAGGAGGGCCTCTGGTTAATTTACGGGGCGAGGCGATAGGAGTGAATTCCGCCATCGCGACTCCTTCCGGCGGTAATGTCGGAATAGGTTTCGCGATTCCCATAAACCTCGCAAGGCAGGTATCCGATCAGCTCAGGAAATCCGGAGTGGTGTCTCGAGGTTATCTGGGAATTTACCCGCAGGATATAAGTTATGAATTGAAGGAAGCCAACGGTCTCCCATCTACCGACGGTATTCTTGTTGCCCAGGTGGACAAAGGAACCCCGGCCGATAATGGCGGTTTAAAAGTAGGCGATGTAATCGTTAAGTTTAACGACAAGAATGTCTTAGACGCTCAACAATTCAGGTTCCTGGTCGCCGACGCCGGTCCTGGATCCAGGGTGGATATGAATATCTGGAGAAACGGCGATTACAAAAACCTTCAGGTTAAGCTGGGCGATCGGGCGGAATTTGTCAACGCGCAGGAACCGGTTGGGGAAAGTATTATCGGGGATCAAAGGTGGCTGGGGCTTGAGGTCGAAACTCCAAATAGAACCAATACCGAAAGATACGGTATCAAGCCCGTTCCGGGGGCTCTGGTTATTTCGGTTGAACCGGGAAGCGCGGCCGACGACAGCGGGTTATCGATGGGGGATATTATCCTCGCTATCGGCGGCAAGGATATCGAGGATGCCGATGACTTCAATAAAGCGGCTCTTGAGTATCGTGAAAGTTCCAAACCGATTTCGTTTTATATAAGCCGGGGCGCACAAAAGATTTTTGTAGCCGTAACCCCGGAAGAATAGAGGGTATTGTGGAACATATTAAGATTCTATTTGGTTGAATGGTTGTCGATCAATCTTAAGTAATCAGGGCGATGGCCCGGAAGGAGTATGATTGTCGAAAGCTATTAGGAAGTACCGCGATGAGGATAGATCGCTGGATCTGTACCTGCGCGAGATTGGTGAGACCCCGCTTATAAAGGCCGAGGAAGAAGTAAAGCTGGCTAAAAGAATAAAGCTGGGTGATCAAACCGCGCTGGAGAAGCTTACAAAGGCCAACCTGAGATTTGTCGTATCGGTGGCCAAACAATACCAGAACCAGGGACTCTCCCTCTCGGATCTCATTAACGAGGGAAATATCGGCCTGATTAAAGCGGCAAAACGTTTCGACGAAACCAGGGGATTTAAGTTTATATCCTACGCTGTCTGGTGGATCAGACAGGCGATTTTGCAGGCTCTGGCCGAACAATCCAGAATCGTGCGATTGCCGTTAAACAGGGTCGGAACCCTGCATAAAATAGGGAAAGTTTCATCCTCGCTCCAACAGTTGTACGGACGTGAACCGTCGGCCAACGAGATCGCCAAGAAACTGGAGCTTTCCGAGGGCGAAGTTTCGGATACGTTGAAAATCTCCAACTCGCATCTTTCGTTGGACGCGCCTTTTTCGGTTTCCGAGGATAACAGCCTGATAGATATCCTCGAAGACGAAATGCAGGAATCGCCCGACGAGTCTCTTTTAAGCGATTCTTTACGGGTTGAGATCGAAAAGGCCTTAGATAGCCTGACTCCGAGGGAGGCTGAAGTCATAAATCTCTATTTTGGCTTAAACCACGAAAAACCGTTGACCCTGGAGGAGATCGGCACGAGATTCTCCCTGACCAGGGAAAGGGTTCGTCAAATCAAAGAAAAAGCGATTCGCAGATTACGACACGCCTCGAGATCCAAAGCACTTCGCGCATACCTGAATTAGGGACATTAATATAGAACTCAAGGGCGGTGGCATATCACCGCCCTTTTTTTATTTAATTAAAAATTGACAGTTGAAAGGGAATATGATATTCTATTAATAGAATATTATTATTATAGAATAATAAAATGACGAATCAAGAACTCACAATACTCGCAATCCTTTCGGAGACCGAAAGATACGGCTACGAGACAGACAAATTAATTGCTGAACGCGGTTTGAAGACATCAGGGAAAATCGCGTTATCGTCGATTTATGCCGTGTTAAACAGGTTATTAAAAAAAGGCCTGATCTCATCGCGGGAGGTTACTCAAAGCGGCCGGCCGCCCAGAAAACTATTCGCCATATCATATTCGGGGCGAGTCGAGCTTGAGGACGCTTTATTCAAGGCCTTGATGCCGGAAGATGATTTGTTGGGGCAATTCGAATTGATTCTACTTGTCTGGCCCCTTCTTTCTCAGGACAGGAAAAAAGAACTCCTCGGTTCTTATCATAAATGGTTGGGAGATAAGACTATAATACTGCGGGACGCGGTGAGTCGGGAAATTAATCCGGTAGCGGCCGCCTTTTATGATCGTCCTCTGGCCATCCTGAAAGCTGAAATAGATTGGCTTTCTGAGTTCTCCTCGAAAAACGGTATTCAATCGAACTGATTACAGAATAATCAACAGGCTCGACGGGAATTCAGCCGATTTACATACTATGATTGATTAGTAACTCTATCGTTCGGGGTTCTAATCCCGAAGCGGGTGGAGAGAACAGCGCCCAACCCAAACGGTATTACCACGGATAAAAACAGAAAAACGAATATCCAGCTGAATATCATTACAACCAGAGAACCGGTCAATATCAAGGTGACAAAGAACAGGCCGGGGACCAGCCCGATAGCCAGGCTTCCGTATAGAAAGGTTTTAAAGGAGGATTCGTCGACTCCCGTGATTTTCTGACCCGCAATCATGCTGGCGGCAATAAAGCTTAATATCATACCGGCAAGAGCGACCACCGGTACGCCTAAAACGGCAAGAGGAATCCCCAGAATGGTAATCAGAAGGACTAAAAAGGCAATAAAAATCAAACCGTAGGTTAAAAGCCCTTTAAAATACGAGGCAACGGTTTTGCTTTTTACGGTCTCTACAATTACAGAGACATTTTTCTTAAAAAGGGCCGCGCCGGTAGCGGCGAGAATCATCCAGACGATATAAGCGATAAGTAACGCGAACCCCATGGCCTTAAACGGCGTTTTTTCCCGGAATTTAGATATACGCGTGGACGACAGTTCAAAATCCTCCCCCAGGATTCGCCCTCCCGGCTCGAGTTTTATTCTTCCGGAAAGCACTACCGCGCTTCCGCGAACCGTGCCGGTGGGAGATATGTAGATATCTCCCGAAAAAGCCAGAACGCTGCCGTCAACGGTACCCTTAACGGTGACATCGCCGAAAGCCGATATTATATCGCCATGAATAATCTCGTCGGTCTCCACGACCGTATCGCCTCCGACATGCAGAACATCGTTACCGCTTCTGGTGATATATTCGCTATCAAGATCCGAAAAAACGAAAATACTATCGTTCGATAGAGTTAAGGAAATGTTATCGCCGTCGATAGAGATCTCGATAACCTTGAGGCTTTCTCCCACCCCTTCTAACGCCGCCCGCAAATGTTTATCCATAATCCTTTTTTCGATAATTATCTCCCTTAACGGATCAAGAGTTTGAAGACTTTCAAGCTCCCCCTCCAAAAAAATAAGTTCTTCCAAAGGGGGCAATGGAGCTTCAGGCTCGGGAGGTCCCGATATGGCTGAGGCTATAAGAGCGAAAAACAGTAATATCGTCAAAAAATAATTCACTAATACCTCGTAACCCTGATATCGCCCGATGAGGTGACTACTTTAAGACTGCCGTTACCGTCCCCCACTCTGGCAAGCAATCTCGAATCCGATACTGACTCTATTTCTCCGGAAACCCGCGAGCTTATATCCCCCGAAACCGATCGCAATGAAAGCCGTCCGGCAAAATCCGAGCTGATCTCCACAGAAACATCCCCTGAAACCGTATCGACCTCGAAATCTCCCTGTTCGGCGGATAAAGCGCTCAGCCTGACATCGCCCGACGATGATTCCGCTTGCACCGATCCCGCTACACCGTCAACGATAATATCGCCGGATGAGGAACTGATTTCAAGATCGCCCCCGATATTATAAATCCTGTAATCGCCCGACGATGTCGAGATCACGGCCGATCCGCTGATTTCATCGAGCCTGCCGTCGCCGGAGGAGGTACGGATTTCGACATCCCCATCCACACCGTCGATACGAATGTCCGACGAGTTACCCTTTATTCGCGCGTTGCCTTTATGCCGAAAGATATCGACATCGCCGCTGGAAAGATCGTATACGACATTTCCCTCGGTATCTCGCGTCTCTATATCCGACGATGATCCGCGAACATCGAGATCGATTTTCACGTCGGAGATCTCTATATCGGTCGATGAGGCGTCGATCTCCACGAACTTGCCGTCGGGGATACTCAGCCTCAGGAAAACATGAATATTATCGTCCCAATTACCGGAGAAGAGTCTGTTTAAAAAGTTTCGATTGCGATGGCGCCGGGGCAGATCGACCCGAATATCGATCTCGTCGCCGACCAGTTTAGCCTCATATTCGCAATCGTCGTTTATATCCTCGGCCTTGGATTTGCTGTCGGCGTAGATTACATTTTTAAACTCCAGGGTGATTTCACTACCGCTGGATCGTTCGATTTTAATATCCCCGGAGGGCATATCGATCCTTATGGAGGCAACGGCGTTACCGTCGAATTTCTGATCTTTATCGAACGAGTATTCCCGATCGGCATGAGCCGTTGATGTCATGGCGAATATCGCCAGAGCTGAAATAATGATCGTTTTCTTCAAGGCGGCGCTCCTATCTTAAGGTTTTCAACTTCTTTTTAAGTAACTCGCGGGCGCGAAATATCCTCGCCTTTACCGTCCCCACGGGCACCCTCAGAAGTCGAGCGATCTCCTCGTAAGCTTTGTCTTCCTTATGCCGCAGTATTATCACTTCTTTGTATTTCTCGGGCAGTCCGTCGATAGCTTCTTCGATACCGAACCGCTTGCGTTTATTGAAAAGATCGCGTTCGGGATGATAGGTGTAATCGGGCACCTCCATCTGGATATCGCCGTCTTTGGTGGAGATCGGTTTATCCAGCGAGAGAGCGATAATCCTGCGTTTACGGATGGAATCGATAGAGCAGTTAGCGGCGATTTTGTAAAGCCAGGTCGAGAAACGGTAAGTCGAGTCGTAAGTTTTCAAAGAACCGAAGGCTCTGATAAAAGTCTCCTGGACCAGATCTTTAGCCTCCTCGGCGTCGCGCACGATTTTCACGGCGATGTGGAAAATCGATTGCCGGTGCATATCGAACAGCGCTTTGTAGGCTTTTTGATCGCCCGCTAACGCCAATTTGACCAACGCCTGATCGTCTCCCGAGGGCATTTCGCTCCCTGTTTAAGTTACGAAAATCTTACCTTTTAGTTGCGCATGGAAGATAGGGGATTTAAAGGGTTATTATCAAGGGGAAATGCGAAATTCATTGTCGATCATAAGGTAAGGTATCGTCGATTAAACAGTTTTCGCCGCGGGGAGGCTAATCTCAAAAATGGTTGAATAAATATCGCATCGACGGGTATTTGATTTGAAATAGAAATAGAACCTGCGGTTCTGAAACATTCGACCACGCGCTCCGTAGATTAAAATATGGACGTAACCGGTTCTTAAAAGGAGAAAAAATGGCCAGAAAATTATACAGATCGACCGAAGACAAAAAGATCGCCGGGGTTTGCGGCGGTCTGGGCGATTATTTCGATATCGACCCGACCATAATCAGGTTGATATGGGTATCCATGGTTCTGGCGTTCGGAACAGGTATCGTGGCTTATATTTTGGCCTGGATTATTGTCCCGGTTATACCCCGCGATATCATCCACGCGGCCGAACCGGCAGCCGAGAATTCCTGATTTCCTCAGAGCCGCAGGTAGGGTTCCGAATGAAATGAGCGGATGAAGTCCTTTACCAACCCGACACAATCAAGTATTCTCGTCTGCCCGCGACGCGAGTGGTCGGACAGGAATGTCTGACCTGCTGATATTCAAATTGTGCGGTCAATCTCCATACTTGACCGCGATTTACGTCAGGCGCGGAAACGCCACATCCTATCGTTGTCATGTCCATACGAACCGCTATGGTCGGATGTCGGGAGCCCCGCGCTCCTCTCAAGAAAAAACTTGACAAATAGTCGTTAATATCCATATATGTGCTACAAGGGTCGCAGCTATCGCTGAATCGTCAATCGAATATTCTGTTTGAAATTTAAGAAAAATCCAAAAACGACGTGTTCGATCGTTAGATAGGATACCTTAAAGGCTTTTGGGAATGAGGAAATCTAATTATAAAAGGAGAATCATATGAGAAGGACTGCGTTATTCACAATGATCTGGGTCGCGGTTGCCGTTATTAGCGCCACGGCGACAACAATCCATGTTCCCGGCGATTACGCCACAATTCAGGAGGCAATCGACGCATCTTCTAATGGCGATATTGTGCTGGTGGCCAACGGGACCTACATGGAAAACATTAACTTCGAGGGTAAAGCTATTACTCTGACAAGCGAGAACGGGCCCCATTAGACAACCATTCAGATTCAAATTACTAATACACCGGTGGTAATATTCAACAACGGTGAGGGCCCCAATTCGATCCTTTCGGGATTTACTATTATAGGCGACATGTCCTACTGGGGGATTCTCGTCAGCGGTACTTCCCCGTTAATCTACAATAACATTATCAGAAACCACGAAGTTGGCATAAGGGTAGATAACGGCGCCCCGTCAATACGCGAAAACGAGATCACTCTCTGTTCCCATTCCGATCTTCACCCGGCCAACGGCGGTGGGATCAGAATGGTCGGATCGAACAACGCCGTTATCGACTCGAACGTTATTCACCATAACATCGCAGACGTCGCCGCCGGGATATTCCTGCAATTCTGCACTAATATTACTGTCGAGCGAAATTTAATCTATTCCAACAGCTCGCAATATATCGGAGGGCTGGAGATTGTGGATTGCGGCAATATAAGCGTGTACAACAATACTTTTGTCGATAACGCGTCAACTAGTAATTACATTTTAGGATCGATAAATTTCAGTAACTCAGACGGCGTGACCGTCATAAATAACATCAGCGTTTTCAACAATGAGTACGGGATTTGCAGTTACCAAAATAACATCAATGTTACGACCGCCTACAACGACGTTTATGGAAATTCACCCTCCGATTACCGGCATTGGAATCCCGGTACGGGAAGTATAAGCGCAGACCCGTTGTTTTTCGATCAAGCCAATGATCTTTATTTTCTTGATATCAATTCTCCGTGTATAAACACGGGTGATCCGGCTATGCCGTATGATCCCGATGGCACAATAGCCGATATGGGAGCGCTATTTTTCGATAGCGGCAGCATGGGCTACGGGATCCTTGCCGGAACTGTTACGGATATTGACGAAGCGGATGTCGAAAATGTACATGTAGATATTTTAAACGGTGATTTTGAAACCTGGACTGACGCGAACGGCGAGTATCTTATCGAAAATCTTCCGGGATGGGTGGGTTATGATATTTTATTTTCTCATCCCGACTACGCCGAAGTTCTGGTCCCCGGGGTTACCGTCCCTATCGATGATACTTTTATTCTGGATATAGTTCTCGAATATCCGGGTTGGATCGCCGGTACTGTGCTCGACGAAATTCCCGAGCCGATCGAAGGGGTTTATGTCGAGGCTGTCGGAACAAGCGCGTCGGCATATACAGACGTCAACGGTGAATACACATTAAACAGTTTAAATCCGGGAATACACAACGTTTATTTCTCGCATGATAATTACAGAGATACAATCATCACAGACGTATCTGTTACGGCCGGCGAAACCACAATTCTGGATTTGGAGATGGAAGTTCCATGCTCCTATATCGTCGGCGACGCCAACGGCACTAATGCTTTCAATATCCTCGATCCCATATTCTGCTGGGAGTATTTATATAGCGGAAACACGCCGCCCACCTACCTCTGCGAGTGCACAGATGGTTATCCGTGGTTCCCGGCGGCTGACGCCAACGGCGACTGCTTTTTCAATAGTCTGGATCCTCAATGGATGGTAGCTTACCTGAGATTCCAATACGAAAACATCGCCCCCTGCCCCGATTGCCCCCCACCGGGATGGCCTCCTTATCCTATCCCTCCGCCCGGATTTCATAACGTATCCGATGACGATAATCTGATACTCACTGATGAGGGTGTGGAGATTTGGTTCGGCAATCCCGACGGTTCCCCGATCGGCGTTTTACCCGGACAGCCTGCCGTGGTGAATGTTTACATGCAAACAGCGTCGGACGTGAATGTTACCTGCTTCAATCTCCCTCTGGCCGCCGACAATCAATATATAACCGGATTCACAAGCGAGACCGAAGGTCATCTTTTCGATAATCTCGCTCAATGGTATATAGCCGAATTTTTGTCGCCGGAGGGATCGCCGCCCAACGAGGACGGATGGACCAGTCAATCGCTGGTGGGAATCCGCGATATCATACGGCAGTTAGATTTGCCCTTCCTTCATTATGATACCCCGACGCGAATCGCTACTTTCGTCCTCGAAATCGTCAACGATCCCGAATTGATTGGCGATACCGTAGAATGTATCGGCCCGGGCATTAACAGCCGAAACGGCCCGGCCGTATTCGGAGATTCCGCCGCCATTGTCGAAACCGAACTAATTCAGCATTTCAGTTCCCTCATCTTTTTAGATCCTGAAAACAGCCAGGGCTCTCTGGCCGGTACCGCGAGTGATAACGCCTCTCTGCCTATCGAAGGAGTAACTGTTTCAATAGCGGAAACCGACTTGAGCGATATAACCGACGCTGACGGCGAGTATTTCATCGGCGATATTATACAGGGAACGTACGATATCGTTTTCACACACACCGCGTATTGTGATACCATTAGATCGTCAATCTTAATTTTCACGGATGAAATAACCACGCTCGACGTCGTTTTGAGCGATGCCGGTAATCTGGCCGGAGCCGCAACGGACTCGGAATCGAACACCTTGGAGGGAGTTGCGGTTTCAGTCTTCGAAACCGGATATTCTGACATAACCGATTCCAACGGAGACTATCAGATAACCGGTTTATGCCCGGGGCTCTATGACGTTTCTTTCGTTCATCCTGGCTTCGCCACAATCACCGTTACGGATGTTTCTATTATTGAAGGTGAAACAACAATTATTGATGTCGTTATGTGGCCGGCCGCGCTGGACGAGGTTGTCATCTGGTACGGAAACCCATACGGCCAGCCCATAATCGCTCCTATCGGAGATACTTTGTTAATCGATGTTTACGCGCAGACACTCGAATCAATATATATAACTGGCATGTTCCTGCCCCTCGGGTCGGAGGACCAATATATATCTCAACGCGTATCGGCCGACAACGGACAGGTTTACTATCCGCTTACGGATTGGGATGAAGCCCGGTTCACGGAAGTTCACGGGTCGCCGCCCAACCAGGATGGCTGGTCGAATGAATCCCTGATGGGTATCGCCGATTACATCGGCCCCCCAAATCCGTTATTGCATTCCGAAACACCTTTGAAATTCGCTACGTTCGTTGTCGTTACCGCGGACGATCCATCGCTCGATGGGCAAACGATCAACTGCCTCGGCCCCGGTAGCGATCCCGTTTACGGCGGTCCGGGCGGCTCTACTGTCGATTCCGACGGTCAGTGGATCTCTACAACGGAGATCTATTGCCCGATATTTTTCACCAGCACCTTCACCGGCTCCATCGCGGGTGTCGTCTCCGATACCGAGGCAAATCCGATCCAGGGCGTTACCGCTACCGCGATCGGCACGGGGATCAGCGATATCACCGACGCTCTCGGCGAGTACCTGTTGGATGAATTGAATCCCGGCACTTATAATATTTCCTTCTCCCATCCCGATTATAGCACATCTTATGTAAATGGTGTGGAGGTCGCTATCGGCTTAACGACGACCGTAAATGTAACCCTCTACCCCGCGGGCGCCTGCGAATACATCGTCGGCGATTACAACGGCAACGGCTCCTTTAACGTGGCCGATATTATAGCGGCGTTCTCCAAGCTCAAGATCGGATCGCCGGAACCGGCCATGACCTGCGAGTGTCCGCCCGGCGGCGACGAATGGGCGGTAGCGATGGATCTCAATAACTCCTGCGGTTTCAACGTAGCCGACGTTATCGCCGGATTCTCAAAACTCAAAATCGGCGCTCCCGATTTGATCCCCTGCGAACTCTGTCCACCGTCCGGCGGATCACCCGCGCCGGGTGACGACGATCGACCGGCTGTCATACCGAGCTTGAAATCGAAAGTGAAAGGCGATAATCACGGCAGATCGGATTAATCGACGAAACCTCCATCGCCGCATATTACATTTCTTGTGCTGTCGGGTCGCCCGACCCGGCACAAAAAGGCATTAGGTAGGTCAGGCATTCCTGTCTGACCGCGTAGCCGAGTAGATCGGGAGGCCCCCGCGCTCCCGACACTTTCAGACATGCTTACCCTTCGGGAAAGCATGCCACCCCACTCCTACCGGGTGGCATGCTTTTACTCCGACCGATGGTCGGAGGATAAGCATGAACATCGTTGCAGGGATAGAGCTACTTGAGGTGTTTCGGGAACAGCGATTCCCGAAACTAATAGGAATTGCACTTGTCATGCCGGACTTGATCCGGCATCCATTACAAAGTTCCGTCAGATCGTAGTCCGTAAGGACGTGATCTGACGGTTCGGAGAAATCCTCACCCCCACCCGCGTATTTCCGTTGACAACCGGACGACCGGTTTTATATTGATATCAGACAATTTCATTATCCCCCCCCGGGTTTTGTTTGGGTTGATAGAAGGACGCACAGCATCTTCGCGCGACAGCGGTAATCTGTAGCTGTAACGAAAACTGAATAGGTGGAGGATAGAGAGATAATAAGAAATATGAAATGTCAAATTATGATTCGGTCGTTCATTTCGACGCTGTGCATTATTATCTTAATCCCGCTCCAGGGAAAAGCTGTAGACCGAATTGTGGTTGCTGAAATGTTCACTAATACGTCGTGACCCTACTGCTACCCCGCTGATCTGATCCCATGCGAGGATTGCCCGCCATCCGGATAGGAGCCTGTTCCCAGAGGTTATCATCACCGCCCATCAAACTGATTGACAATATCCCCCGCGTCGCATATAATAATAACCAAACCAAGGAGGTATCCTTATGTGCTTCATTTTTTCACTCATCCCCGCCACCTTCTGGGCGACTATAGGATATTTCGTCCTGTTCGCGTCGACCAGAACCGAGGCAGGTCTGGCTAAGTTCGGCCGGATACTGGCCATCTGGATATTCATAATCGCTCTGTTATTCCCGATCTGCGGAGCTTACGCGTCGCTCTCGGGTAACTGTCTGATCGAGCAAATTTTGAATCGGATCGGATAGACGCGTTTATCGAGGCGGGCCCGACCGTTTAATTGTATATTAACGTATAAGCCCTCTTTACATTAACGAAATAATATGGATAAGTACGCCTTATTCGGGCTTTTCGCGTTCCGAACTCTATAATGACATATTAGGGAATATTCGCCGGATTGAGGAAAAACCTATCATCCCGATCGAACAAAAATCGTTAACATATCACGCGTTCAGCCGATAAAATGTATGGAGATTGACATCCATTACTTAGTCCCCGGGAAATAGGCGACCTTCGGGGTAGAAGGTGAATCGGGATGATAGAGTACTTTTTAAAAACGGTTAAATCGCGAAAGATCATATTCGCGGGCTTTATTCTTGGAATTACCTTTTGGATTCTGGAATCCTTCCTGCACTCGTTGTTTTTTGAAAAACGCCCCTTTATCTATGAGTTTCTTTTCCCGGGAAACAACGAACTCTGGATGCGGATGCTGATCCTGTTTACGCTGGCGGTTTTTACCTGGAGCGTGCGCTATCTGATCGTTAGATTAAAACGAAAACAAAAAGCCCTGAAAGAAAACGAAGCATCCTATCGAACCATGGCCGAAAATTTGCCCGGCCTGGTATACAGGGTGCTTTGCGCGAAAAACAACCGGATGATCTTCTTCAACGATATGATCGAGACAATGACCGGATATACGGCCGACGAACTAACGGCCGGGGAGCTTTCCTCCATCGAACCGCTAATTCTGCCCGATGATCAGCCTCATATGATATCGACTGTGAGAAAAGCTATTGAGCACAAAATGACATTCGAAGTGGAGTACCGCATCCGTCACAAGAACGGAGATGTCCGGTATTTCCTCGAACGAGGCAAACCGATATTCGATCCCGATGGGGAATTGCGGAGTATCGACGGTGTCATACTGGATATTACCGAGCGAAAACATGCCGAGAATCGTCAGGCGCTTTCGCGGTTGCTTCTGGAAACAATCAACCGGGATACGGAAAGCGATGATCAAATTCCGAAAATGCTGAAACTGGTACAGGAATTCACCGGTTTCGAAGCCGTCGGCATTCGTTTAAAGGACGGCGATGATTTTCCTTATTATACGACATCCGGTTTCACCGGCGAATTTGTCGAGGCCGAAAGATATCTTTGCACCAAAGATCAGAAGGGTGAGCTTATCCGGAATTCGGCAGGAAACCCTGTCCTCGAATGCATGTGCGGAAACGTGATCTGCGGCAGAACTAATCCCTTTTCTCCCTTTTTTACGAAGGGCGGCAGTTTCTGGACGAACAGCACGTCGGAACTACTTGCCTCCACCAGCGAGGAAGATCGTCAGTCGCGAACCCGAAACAGGTGCAACAGCAAGGGTTATGAATCGGTGGCTTTGATTCCGCTACGTTCAAAGGACGAGACCATTGGCTTACTCCAGCTAAACGATAGCCGGAAAAACATGTTTACCGAGGACATGATCGAATTCTTCGAGGGTATCGGAGCCAGCGTCGGGATAGGGTTCGAGCGCGAAAAAGCCAGAGAGGAAATCCGCTCTCAAAACGAGTTATTTAATAACACGCTGGAGTCTTTAACCCATCCCTTCTATGTTATCGACGCCAACGATTATACTATTCTAATGGCCAATACCGCGGCTGGAGCCAATAATATTCCTGCAGGCGCCAAATGTTACCAGCTCGCTTATAATAGGAATAATCCGTGCGATAATCCTTATGAAAAATGCCCCCTGAGTCTGGTAAAGAATACAAAAAAACCGGTAACCGTAGAGCATGCTCACTTCGATGGAGCAGGCCGCAAGAGGTTTACGGAGATACACGGCTACCCCGTGCTCGATCGTAAAGGAAACGTGAGCCAGGTAATAAAATACACTTTCGATATCACCGAGCGCAAACTCACGGAAGAAGCCCTGGAAAAATCCGAAAAGTTATATAGGGAAACGCTAAATCATCTCCCGCTGCATGTTGCTGTAACTGATAGAGATGGGACTTACTTGATTTGGAACGAGCAGTCCGAAAAGATTTTCGGATATTCTTCCAACGAGGTTATAGGAAAGATGAATCGTAATGACATTATATGCCGAGGAAATCGTATTTCCAATCTCTATGATGAGGTTTTAGGACAGGGCATAGCCGACATGAAAGTCGAACTCGTAAATAAGGATGGCAAATCGTTCCCGGCTCATATCGTCATTGTCCCGTTATTCCGAAGCGAACATGAATTCAGTGGATATATCGAGTTGGTGGAGGATCTCACTTCGCTCGAGAAAAACAAGAAGAGAATTAACAATCTTTCACGGGAGTTGATGAATAGCGAGGAAAACCAGAGGCAAAAACTAAGATCGGAGCTGCACGACGAAGCCGGCGTGGCTATCACCGCCACCAAATTCGATTGCCAAATGATTAAAGAATTACTAAAACGCGGCCGAACGAACGAAATCGAGCCATACCTGGAATCTATTATCGAAAGCAGTAATAAATTATCATCGGAACTGCGAAAATTATTCTACAATCTCTCCCCCGCTAATATAAATGAAGCGGGTCTCGTTTTCGCCGTTACCGATTATATATCGAAAGTCAAAATCCACGCCGACCTCGATGTGGGTATCGATATTTGCGCCGATATCGAAAAAAACGATATTGTCATAAAAACAGCCCTGTATCGTGTGGTTCAGGAAGCTATTACGAATATAATTCGTCACGCAAATGCTTCAAATGTCTCCCTTTCGCTGAAAAGGAAGCAGGGGAAAGTAAGCCTGGTAATTTCGGACGATGGAAACGGATTCGATGTTAAAACAGCCAAAGAAAATGTTTACGGATTGAAAGGAATTAATCAAAGAATAAATGATTTAGGCGGAAAGTTCCATATCAACTCCACTCCAGGACATGGAACTTCCTTAAAAGTGGACTTACCCTCATTCTAGGAGATGTTATGACAGATAAAATAAAAGTAATTCTTGTGGATGATCATCCTGTAATCGCTTTGGGCCTGGAACAAGTTATCAGTCTCGAGGATGATATCAGAATAGTCGGCAAAGCCGTTAATGGTAGCGACGCTGTGACCCTGGTGGAATCGAGAGATGTTGATGTTGTGGCTATGGATATTTCCATGCCCGGCTTGAACGGCTTCGACGCCGCCGAGCTTATTAAAAAGGCGAAACCGGATATTAAAATCATTTTTATAACCATGTACGATAACATCGACTACATAAATCGGGCAAAATCTTTGGGGATCGACGGCTATATTCTTAAAGAGGACGCTCCCGAAATGTTTCTCAAAGTCCTGAGAAACGTCATGAGTGGTTATATGGATTTCAGGGTAACGTCTTCCGGGAATATCGTAAACAGGAAATCCCGTATATCGAATCTCACGGAACGCGAAACTGAAATAGTTACGTTGATTGCCCGGGGAAAAAGCACGAAATCCATTGCGGATGACCTCGGAATTGCCGTTAAAACGGTCAATTGCCATCGAAGTAATATCAGGTTCAAACTAAAAGCTAAATCAAGCGTGGATATCTACAACCTCGCTTACAAATACAAACTAGTCGATCCGAATGTAACCGCGTAAAAAATTAATCGGCCGAGAGCCCGGACGCTCTAAACGTATAGGCACTTATACCTACCTTCTTAAATTAAACTCCGCTTTAATAGTTATATCAGCTGTAAATTTGTTGCGTTACAATCCGTAACACCTCCGGCTATTTTTTAATCCATAGCGGACGTTATCCGAATTAACCTAACGGAAGCTCGAATGAATATTATGCGCGAAAAGAGAAATGAAAGGGAACGAATAATAATCGATAGTAAAATCGCGTTTTTATAAAAAGGAGAGTAACGATGAGCCAAGCCAAAATTCAAGAAACAAACCTCGCGCTAGATGAGGAGCAGGTCGACGCTCAGGAGGATAAGTTCCTCACTTTTCCGTTGGCCGACGAGGAATACGGGATTGAAATCCGCCACGTAACCGAGATCGTGGGTATTCAGAACATTACCTACCTGCCGGACACTCCCCAGTATGTCAGAGGGGTAATCAATCTGCGGGGTAAAGTAATACCGGTCATAGATGTTCGGCTTCGTTTCGCCATGGAGGAGCGGGAATACGACGATCGCACCTGCGTCGTGGTGGTAAATATCGAGGATTCGTCTGTGGGCTTGATTGTCGATTCTGTTTCCGAAGTAATCGACATTCCAAAATCCAATATCGAGCCGTCGCCTAATATAAGGAATGGCAAAACCAGCGATTTTATTAGTGGATTGGGCAAGGTCGCTGAAGAGGTTAAAATCCTGCTTAACATTCAGTCTTTGATTTACAGCAGCGATTTGGAAAGTGCTATGGCGGAGATCGATTGTAAGTACCATGGCGAAGACGGCAACTGCGGATTGAGCAATTGACATGGACGAGAAGAAAGTCAATAATTCATTAACATAGACAACAATTTAAACCATATCGGATAACTGATTGGGGGGGGGAAATGAAAGGTAAAGCTGTATTCACTGTAGCGGTGACGCTCTTGTTTTTATTGTGGTTACCCGAGGCGGTAACTGCTCAGAGTTTCTCTGTTGTTATCAATAAGTTAGACGACCTTGAAGCGCGGCTTGATAAGCTCGAGTCAACCCAGAAAAAGGACGTCAAAGAATTAAAAGGACAACTGAACGCGGTCTCTGAAGTTGTTCAATCAAGCAATTCCGAGAGTTCTGTGGACGCTCTGCGTATCGAAGTGGATGGATTAAAAAAGGCCAATGAAGAAACCGCCGAAGTGGGTGAATTAACTGCCGGCTTTCGGGCGTTGGTTTCCGAATTCCGAGAAGCTATCACGGGTTCTGCCGGTTCGGAGGACGAGTCGATTCCTCTTGAGATCACCGGGTTCGGCGACATTTATTCCGCCTTCCGTCAGGAAAACGGGGGAAACAACGATTTCGAGATCGGCCAGGTCGAAATTGACCTTGAGACTAACGTCGATGAGAAGATCATTATCGGTGCCGCCGTGGCTTACGATCCCGAGAGCGAGACTTTCGGTCTCGGAGCCTTCACTGTGGATATCCATCTGTTCGATACCGACGGCGGCCATTTCCGGCCTATATCCGGAATAGACCATTCCGGGATTATCGTCGGGCAGTTCGACGTGCCGTTCGGTATCGACTGGCATGTTTATCCGTCTATAGACCGCATGCTCGTTTCGGCGCCGCTGGCAGTGGAAACTACCCACGATGGCTGGAACGATTACGGTGTTCAAGGATATGCCGTAGGTCAGTGGTACAATGCCGTTATCTATGGCTCCAACGGCTTCGGCTACCAGACGGCTTTCGACAGCGTCGGAACGTTTCTCGGTTACAACGAATGGGGTTATGATCCCGAGGACCCGACCCTGGACATTCAGGATTCGGAAATGAAGGTCTCCTTCGGCGGAAGAGTCGGGATTACGCCCAATGAAGCTATAGAGATTGGCGGTTCCTACGGCGGTTTCATGAATCAGGATGATAGGATAGATATGGCGCTGATGGGCATAGACCTGCAGCTGAATCACGAGAAATTTTCGCTGAAGGGCGAATATATCGCGCATCAGCTCGGAATCGCCGGCGACACGACTCTTACCAATTCCGGTTATTACGCTCAAGGAACTTATGATACCGGGAAATATTTCTTCGTGGCTCGTTATGGAATGTTCAATCCCGATCTGGAAGGCGTCGAGGATCTCTCCCGTTTATCCTTGGGAGTGGGCTGGCGGGTAATGGATGGATGTGAAGTGAGAATGGAGTATCAGGATAATTCGGAGGATAACAGGGGCAATACATTCCTCCAGATGGTCGTAGGATTTTAAACGAAATCATTATAAAGGACAAACAAAAACAGGAGGATCTAATGGCAAGGTCAGGAAAATCAAAAAGGACGATCAAGGGCAAGATGCTATTTGCCTTCGGGATCGTTCTCATGTTGCTCGTTGTCCAGCTGGTTATTAACTGGCAGATGATCAACGGCAGTGTCGATGCCGCGCAGACCGCCAGGGACATGGGTTACGCCGGGGCGGATTTGGCCATGGAGATTAAGCTGGACGTAATACAGGTTCAGCAGTGGCTTACTGATATCAGCGCCACCCGAGCGGCCGAGGGATTCGACGACGGCTTCGACGAGGCTGAAACTTATGCTCAGTTGTTCCAAAAACATACGGGAGCAATAGTCGCTATTCATCCCGATGATAAAGAAACTATCGATGAATTGCGTGTCTCTTTTGAGGCGTTTTATGAAAAAGGTAAGTGGATGGCCGAGCAATACATTGTCGGTGGTCATAAGGCCGGGAATGTGGCCATGGAGGAATTCGACGCTTTCGCGGCCGATATGGCCAACCGGCTGGGATCCCTCGAAGATGACATGAAAGAAGAAGCCGAAGCATCCATAGCGGCCGCTATTGATAAAAACATCTTCAGCCGAAACATCGCTATGATTTTCGGGCTGATTATAATCGGGGCTACGTTGTTAATTTCATTCGTATTCTCCGGAAGAATCAGCGTGGCTATTAACAAGTGTGTCGAGATCGCCAACTCCGTGGCTATGGGCGATCTTTCGAAATCAATTGATATTAAAAGTAATGACGAAATCGGGACGTTGGCCGAGGCTTTCGGTAGCATGACCGACGGTTTGAGAGAAAAAGCCAACGCCGCTGCCGAGATTGCCAAAGGCAACGTCGAAGTCGAAATAAATGTCGCCTCTGAAAAAGACTCTCTCGGCAACGCCATGGTGACCATGAAGGAATCGATCGAAGCGTTGATCGAGGAGGGCGTAACCCTCGCCAAAGCCGCCAAGGAAGGGCGTCTGGATACCCGGGGCGACATATCAAAATTCCAGGGTGGCTATCGTGAGATCATTCAGGGCATGAATGATACAATCGAGAACATCCTCAAGCCCGTTAACGAGGCTGTCGGCTGCCTGACGGAGATGGCTAAAGGCGATCTTACGGTTTCAGTAACCGGAAATTACGAGGGCGACCACGCTATCATGAAAGAGGCCTTAAACAGTACGCTGGCCGGGCTTAACGATATCCTGGGGCAGGTAGGCGTAGCCACTGAGCAGATAGCCAGCGGCTCACAGCAGGTCTCCGATTCCAGCCAGTCGCTCTCGCAGGGAGCGACCGAACAGGCAAGCTCGCTTGAAGAGGTTACCTCCTCCATGACCGAGATGGGCTCTCAGACCAAGCAG